>VOFH01004190.1_pt1 | contig 29880 bp, 57 predicted proteins | sample 5384091 | NCBI WGS metagenome assembly VOFH01 (sample SAMN12384727, study PRJNA508395) | human gut metagenome | isolation source: healthy gut G | host: Homo sapiens
TATTTTCTGATCGATATTTTTCTGTCTGACTTTCTGAGGTCAGATCATTTTACCGCCGGCAGAGGGAATTTTTTGCTTTTCCCTTCTAATCCTATTCCTATGGCTGTGATCTGTTTCACAGAATCGACAGATCGATTTCATCCGCGTCGTTTAAGAGCATGATCTCCGATAGGAGTTCCTGCTGTCTTTCGTAGACCAGAAGTTCCTTGTTGTGTTCAAAATACTCTCGCATCCGTAGCGGCTGATAAACTTCGCGGAGTAGTAGTTGATTTGTAAAGTTCTGTGACGACCACCAGCATCTCCTGCCCGCCGCCGAAGACGTTCTCGATAAAGAGGAACATATTTTCCAGGGCAAACTGCGTATCTTCCAGATGACGCTTCATCTCCGCCACAGTCTGTCCGAATGCCGCTTTGATAAATTCAAAGCCGTCCGCGAGATCCGTAATCCCCCTCTGATCAGATCGTTTTTATACCCCTCAATAGCGAGAATCACTTTTTCTCAGAATCGTCTCTCTCTCAGCGGAGAGAACAGTGCTGCGCTTTTCGTCTCGGTAGGAAGCGGTGCGAGCCACGATGTATTTGCCCAGAATCGTATCGATCGTTTCTCTCTTCGGATCGGCCCTCTGGCAGACGACCTTGAGCTCCTGCAGAAGCTTATGCAGCTCCGTCACAAAATCTTCCGTCTCGATATCCTGCTTTATGTTTTCGGTAACCGCCTCCAGCAGAAGGCCGATCAGTGTCAGCCTCTCATCAAATTTCGCGTTGGCGGCTCTGTCGCGGATTTCCTCCGAATAAGAGCCGTCCAGGATGCTCTGAATCTGATAATCCGATTTATATTTATTGTACAGATCATAGTAGATCGCAAATTCCTTCGCTGCCTTTTTTCGTGCTGCAGATACTGGCTGATGAGATTCTCATCCACGGTGTATCCCTGTTCTTCGTAGAGTTTGATCATCGTGGAAAGGTCTTCCCAGCCTCTCGCCGTCATAAACTGAACGCCGTCGATGGTATTTTCGATACGGTAGAAATCGTTTTTCTTGATCTCCAGATAGGTCGTGATGGCAGCGTGGATACCTTTTTTATAAGCGTATTCTTTCCACACGCCGTAATCCGGTTCCACCACGATTTTCTTCACGCGGTCCAGAGTTACGATATCGAATTCTCTCACGGATTTATTGTGCTCCGGAGGATTTCCGGCGGTGGCGATAATCCAGCCTTCAGGAACTTCGTGCTTGCCGAAGGTCTTGTACTGGAGGAACTGAAGCATCGCAGGCGCCAGCGTCTCGGACACAGTTGATCTCGTCCAGGAAGAGAATGCCTTCTTTGAGTCCGGTATTTTCCATAAAATCATAGACAGAAGAGATGATTTCACTCATCGTATACTCGGAAACCATGTATTCTTTCCCGTCGTAAATCTTCGTCTCGATCTTCGGCAGACCGATAGCGCTCTGACGGGTGTGATGAGTCATAGAATAAGAGACGAGACCGATACCCAGTTCCTGCGTAATCTGTTCCATGATCGCTGTCTTTCCGATGCCCGGATCCCCGATCAGCAGGATCGGTCTCTGCCTGACCCGGCTGATGCGATACTCACCGAATTCATCCTTCATCAGATACGATGTGATCGCACGCTGTATTTCGTCTTTTGCTTCTTTTATATTCATATCAGTACCTCCTGCATGATATCGCTGGTTTCGAGGACGAGCTTCATGGCCCAGCCCGGAACTTCATATTCGAACTCGTCGTCATCGACGAATACAAATGCCGTTTCGTAAGGCGGACGTTTTTTCGGATACGTCCTGTTGCCGTCCGTAAAATAAATCAGCCCCTTCAGATCGTCGAATTCTCTCTGCTCGATCATTTCGTTGACATATTCGAAAACCGGACGAAAATCCGTTCCGCCAAATCCCTTTAAATTCCAGATCCCTGACATAGTCGTCAAATTCCTCTCTGGAAGTGATTTTCACATCGCTCTGAATCTGCGCGTCGCACTGGATGATATGCAGATTGATCTTCTTGAAAAAATTCTCCTGCTGCGTAAAGAGAGAATATGTCTTATCCAGAAATTTCTGCACCACCTCTCCCGCACAGGAACCGGAGGTATCGATAGCGATGACAAAATCCCTGACCTTCCTGACCTCCTTGTACTCCAACGGCTCGATCAGCGGAATATTTCCATAGCGTTCCATTCCGAAAGTATAGTAGACATAGTCGAACTCTTCCGGGTTGATCTGAATATCTTCCCGCATGGTGGCGAATTTTCTCAGGAAAGTAGAGTAATCGTACTTATCGCGATTGATCTTTTTGACGCCCTGCAGCATCGTATCCGATCTCTCGCCCCATTCTTTGAAGACGTCTGCAGATCCACCAGAATCCGTTCGCTGAGATCTTTCCATTTGTCCTTCAGTTCTTCCTGCTCTTCGCCGCTGTGCATGTAGGACGGTTCTTTTTCCTCCCCTGTCTCCATCCTCTTTGGAAGCTTCCGTAGGGACGGCTTCTTTCGAATATCGCCCTGAGACGCCTCCTGTTCGCTGTCCGGATTGGCTTCTCCGAAAGCTGACGGCGTTCCTCATCCTTCTTTTCTCCGCCGTCTCTGCGGTTTGCGCCGCCGGACTCATGCTCCCAAGCGGACTGAGAGCCGTCGCCGCCCCGCCGGTACCCGCGGAATGCTGTCCCTGCTGTCCGGTACTGTGTTGTTTCCGCCCTCTCCGAGCGCGCTGTTGTTCTGCTTCTGCTCGCCGGCAAAGGATCTTCGCCCATAGAGTCGTCTCTGACCTTCCTCCGTGCTGCCCTCCAGCGAATCGGCTCCGTTATTTTTCCCTCCGGCTTGTGATGATCGTCCTGACCTTCTAAGCCTTTTCCGGTCTGGTCGTTTTTTCTTGAGGTTCCTTCCTCATCTGACTGCTGCGGATCGTTTCCGTCCGGCTTTCCGCCTCCGCTGCCCTCTCCGTCGCTGTCGTTTCCGCTTTCCTGTATCAGAATCAGGATCGGCAAGATCATCAGGATTCTCGCGCTCCATCGACTGACCCGGCGTACTGCTGTACTCTTCTTCGTATTCGTCGAAATCATCTCCATTTCCATCGTCTTCGCTCTGTTCTGAGCCTTCCCGGTCATCGTCATCGTCTTCTTCTGAATCTTCTCCGCCATCTTCTCCTGCTTCTTCAGAGCCTTCCTGGCCTTCCTCTTCATCTTCTTCATCGGAATCTCCGCCGCTTTTCTCCAGCGTCTTCGCTTTCTTCCTCAGATTCTTCTCCGCTTTCTTCAGAGGTCTCGCTTTCCTGACCTTCTTCATCATCTGTTCCGTCGTCTTCCCCATGTTCCTCCTCCTGATTTTCATCTTCCTCATCCCGAGGATCCTCCCGATTCTCCCGTTCACTTTCCGGCGGCTCGTCCTTTTTCGCTTCCTCTTCCTGACGCCGTTTCAGTTCTTCTGCGATCTGTCTGGCGATCTCCCACCAGACCCGGTGATCGTCCCGGTAAAACAGTTTTTCTCCACCGCTCGATATCTTTCTGCGCGACGGAGCCGGACAGCAGCATCTGATAGATCTGTTCCGCGGTGACGTGACGCATCATCTTTTGATGCGCGCCACCTCTTCCCTCACTTCATCACAGTCGTTTGTAGAAGTCTGCTTCAGATCCAGTTCGTCGATTATCGTCTCCACCGCGATATCCGCCGCCAAATTCCAGTATTCTTCATGAAGATTTTCCGAGACGAAAGGATGGCGGAAGACACAGTGAAGAACCATATGCAGATAATCCCGGGACAGAGACGACGATCTTTCATGTAGCTCTCGATCACATACTGACTGTTGTAGACGATATGCTGTCCCGTAGTGGCGATCCCCTGATCTTTTCCGAGTTGATATATTCGAACTGGCAGAGCGCCAGATCCAGGAAACGGAGAGAGACGAAAAGACCGTTTCGCGTAAGCGTCAGAATCTGCGAAGCGATTCTGTCGGCTTCCGCTCTGACAGCTTCCGCCCGCTCTGCGGCACCGTTTTTCATCTCCGTCCTGTTCTTTTCGTTGATAATTTTTGCATCAGACATATTTCTCACCATTTTCCGCATCTTTTAAAACCGGGCTATAATTCCGCCGCCCGCATCCATTCCGCGCGCGGCGGAAAATTTTACTTTTTCCGCAAAGCCGCCGTCCCCTCGGGGTTGAAACAAGACGCAGGAACCCGCATTACAGAGAAAAATCATATCCCGTATTTTTCCCGATTCTGTGTTTATAATCCAGGAGATATGCGATGCATCCGCCGCCGATACGGCTGGCCGTATGGATATATTCTTCGAGGCATCCTCTCTGATACATCCCAGCTCGCCGATGGCAGTGAGCTGATCCACCCGGTCCTGCCGGATAATCTGAGGCACCGCGCCGCTCAGGGCGTTTTCGTAAATCTTTCTTCGCTCCGGCGAAAGATCCACCGGATTGCGCAGCCTCGATACCCGCGATATTATATACGTCATACGCTCCCTTGATCTCAAGAAAAGTCGCGTCGTATTTATCCATATAGGCGTCGTGAGGAGCCGTAGCGCTCATCACCCCCGCAGATACAGCCAGATCGCCGCCTCCTCTTCAGAAGAGACCGCAAAGGACATGTACTGCTGCTTCTCCCGGTGCCAGATGACGATCTCTCTCAGTTCTGTACAGTCCCGAAAGGAATTCATCTCGAAACGCTCCAGGCAATTTCCCATCGTCACTCGTTTCAGCTTCGAACAGCCCGCGAAACTCAGAGCGCCGATCGTTCTGAGGTCTTTGGACAATACCGCGTCCACCAGATTGCCGCAGCCCCGGAAAGCCGCGTTTTCGATGACCGTCACCGTATCGGGAAGAACGACTCTCCGCAGTTCGTGACAGAATGTAAACGCCCTGTTTCCGATTCCCGTCACCGGCTGACCGTCGATGAGAGGCGGTATGCGTATCTCCTGGGACTCTTTGTCCCCGCAGGCCGTAATCACCATAGATTTGCCGTCATAACTCACATTAAAATCGGATTCAGGAGAATATTCCATCTGTCTCATCAGAATGGCCTCCTTTCAAAATTTTTTCTTCGTTTATTATACCAATCCGTCACTTTTTATCAATGAATTGACGCCAAGTCACGGCGATAATCCGGCAAGAACAAAACTCCTTTCAGTTCTGCAGCGCCGCCAGCATATCCGCCGCATTTTCCGCCGCCTTCACATTTCCGTAAGCTCCCGTGATCACACCGTTTTCATCGATCAGATACGAGGAGCGTACCGCGGAACGGACGACCTTTCCGCCGTTTTTTGTCTTTAACACATCGTAAAGTTCCAGTACCTCTCTCTGAGGATCTGACAGAAGAGTAAATCTGAGCCCCTTTTTTTTCCGCGAACCGGCTGTGAGATTCCCAGGAATCTTTGCTCACACCGATCACTTCCGCTCCCGCCTCGGCAAACTCCGGCAGCAGCTCGTTATATGCGCATGCCTGGGCGGAACAGCCCGAAGTATTATCCTTGCTGTAAAAATACAACACGACCTTTTGCCGCGGTAGTCCGATAGTCTGACATCGTCTCCCGCCTGATTTTTCAATGAAAAATCAGGCGCTTTCTTCCGGTTTCCAGCATATTTTTCTCTCCTATATTTTTCATAAAATAATTTTTTACAAAGCGAATTCAGTACAAAGTGACAGTTAGCAAACACATCCTATCTGATCTCCACAGTCTTCGTGGCGATATTTTCGCAAAAAGCGCTGTCGTGTTCAACAAACAGAAGGGTGGGCCGGTATTTCAGAAGGAGTTCCTCGATCTGCATCCGTGAAATCACGTCGATGAAATTCAGCGGCTCGTCCCAGACATACAGATGAGCCCTCTCGCAGAGACTGGCAGTAATCAGAACTTTCTTTTTCTGCCCGCTGCTGAAGTTTTCCATATTCTGATCAAACTGCTCTCTGGAAAGCCCATTTTTCTGAGGCCGGATTTCAGCAGAGATTCCTCGATTCCCCCGGCTTCGGGCATACTCTCTGAGAGTTCCCTTCAGAAAATCGCCGCTCTGGGGAACACTGGAAATGATCAGCTGCCGGTTGATCCTCAGTTCGCCGCTGTGAGAGATATCCTCCCCGCAGATCAGTTTTTAAAATACTCGACTTTCCCGATCCGTTTTTGCCTTTGAGCGCGATGCGCTCCCCCCTGCCTGACGGAAAAGCTGACGCCGGAGCAGACGGCCTGCCCCGTGCCGTAATCCACGGACACATTCCGCAGCTCTGCCACCGGATCTGAGTGAAAGACGAGAGGAAGAATTTTCAATTCCTTCTGCGATTCTACGTTTTTAAAAGCTGCCTCTTTTCTTCCGCCGCTTTTATTTTTCTGTTTTCGATGGATTTTGACCGGCTCATCATCTTGGCCGCTTTATGCCCCACATATCCCTTATCCTGCTTGAGTCCGGAATTCAGAGTTCCATTTTTCTACGCTCCGCGCGCTCCGACCAGTCTGAAGTCCGCCGGGCGGAATTTTCGAGACGGCGGATGTCCTTTTCAGCCGCTCATTTTCCGCAATTTCGGAGTTATCCTGCATCTCTTTGACAGCATACCAGGAAGAAAAATTTCCCTTCTGTACTTCGATATTTTTCTTATTGATCGCCAGAATGTGGTCGATACACCCGTCGAGAAAAGCCCTGTCGTGAGAGACGAGGATAAAGCCCTTTTTTTTTTCAGATAAGAGGCCAGAAGCCTGCGCCCTTCCTCATCCAGATGATTCGTCGGCTCGTCGATGAGCAGAAGAGATTTTTCTCGAAGAAACAGCGCCGTCAGCAGAATCTTCGTCTGTTCTCGAAAGAAAGCTGGGCAAATGGCCGGTAAAGCGCCTCCTCCGCGCCGAGAACTGAAAGTTCCTGTGAATTCGCCAGTCCTCCGCCGCCGGAGCAATTTCCCGTATCACATCCACAGCAAAGTCCTCCGGATTTTGTACGCTGTATGGAAAATACTCAAAATCCACACTGGCGTCGATAGATCCGCTGTATTGCATCTGCCCTGTCAGCAGTTTCAGAAACGTCGTCTTTTCCCGGCCGTTTCTTCCGGTAAACCCCAGTTTCCAGTCAGTATCCATCTGAAAATTCACATTTTTTCAAAAACGTTCTCGTAACTTCCTTCATACCCGAAAGTCAGGTTTTTACTCGTATCATTGACATATTTATCCGCCCCTTTCGCAACCGCCCGGCTTCCTGCACCGCAAAAAAAAAAAGCCGCAGGGAAGTCTCATCCCTGCGGCTCAAAAGCGCTTTCACCGGAGAATATTTCCCGACTTTCGCCGTATAATCGGCATCCCTCGCGGTTACAGCGAAATGCGCGGTGCCGGAGCGGAAAATCGAATCGCCGGATTCGATCTGAAAAACCGGAAATAAACTGCCTGCGAAATGTGCGAAGAGCGGCAAAAACAGCTTCCCTGCTCATCTACACAACAGAAAAGCGGCGCACCGGCGTCTCACCGGATCTCTCCCCGCAAAACGAAGCTCTGCGGAATTTTAAATCACCGAAACCTCTGACAAGTTCTCCGGTCAGAATGGGAAGCGATTTTTCCGCAGCATGAACCCTCCGTTTTATACAGCAGTCAGACTGCGCGTTCTTTTTCCGTTCTGTAAATAGTAATTAGCAAGTGAAGCTGAACATCATCTCTCCTCTTATACAATCGTTTTCATATTATTTTTCCGGCGCCGGAGTTATTCCCGCAAGCCGCTCAAGACCGCGGTTCTATGCCAAAAGATCGAACGATCGGCAGACTCCGCATAACCGGTAAACCACAGGTAGAATAACATTCAAAAGGACCTGCGTCAACAGCCGGGCCGAAATCGGAAAAGGAATTTTTCGCGAAAACCGCAGTTTCGGGAAGGAACCGCCGCAGACTCTCGCAGCTTCAGAAAAACTGAAATTTCTGAGAATTATGACAGAATCCGGAGGAGCAGACATGCCGCCCCTCCTCGTCTCACATTGACGAACCTTCGATGTGAAAGGTCTCCGCCGCCAGGATCCAGTTCGCCCGAAAGAGCCGCATCAGCTGCCAGTACCCCGCTCCCAGCAGACCGAACTCTTCGATCAGAGCAAATTTGGAGGAAATGCTTCTCACATCTTCAAACCAGACTTCGTGAGTCACGCCGTCTTCCACGTAAAAATAGTAAGGAGCCTGAGCGGTTTCGTCAAAATAAATTTCCGCGCCCTTTTTCCACCGCCTGCTGCACAGCCTCGATGTTTCCGATGGTCCGGGCCCGGGAGCTCCTTCTGTAAACGGCAGCGTCCAGTCATACCCGTAATTTGGAATTCCCAGATTGATCTTGGCCGGATCGATCCTCGAGACAGCATATTCCACCACGCGGCGCACTTGATCCACAGGAGCCACCGCCATCGGAGGACTGTAGGCGTGGCCCCATTCATAGGTCATCAGAAGCACGCTGTCCGCTGCGGCGCCCAGTCCGGCGTAATCTTTTCCCTCATAGAGAAGTCCCGGCTGATCGTCCGACGTCTTCGGAGCCAGCGCCACAGAAACCGTACGTCCGGACTCATTCATTCGCCCCCGGAGCTCCGCGACGAAAGCGGTGAACAGATCCCGGTCCGAGGCTATAATATACTCGAAATCCACGTCTACACCGGCAAACTGTTTCTGCACTACAGTATTCAGAAGATTTTGAATCAGATTTTCTCTGGCCGGCGGATTGTGAAGCAGCGACGTAATCAGCAGATTGTTAAACCGGCCTTCCGTATCAAAAGGCGTCAGTGTCAGGATCGGCCGGACACCTCTGTCCAAAGCCCGCTGAATCATTCTGGTGTCATCTATCTGCGGAGCCACCAGCGTACCGTCGGCCCGGAATCCGTAAGAAAATACATAGATTGACGTGAGATAATTCAGCGTCTCTCTGCGAGGGTCGCTTCATCGATAAAAAGGATACGCATAACCTCCCATGACGGCCGCTCTCCCGTCGGCATCTGCGGATCCCCCTTCCAGAGGCGGCAGCAAAAGCGCCTGCCCCGGCGCCAGCAGATAAGGATAGGCGATCTGATTGATATAGACGAGTTCCTCTTCCCGCCGCTCCTGTCACCGCCGCGATACTGCTGACAGTATCTCCCGGATTTACAATGTATATATTCATAATCCACCCCATTTCTTGCACACCTGATATTGTCCTTTCACCGAAATTTTCAGCCCGCGGATTTACGGACCGGCAGAAAGCAGATTGACACGGATTTACACGGGAGATGACGAATCCTGCAGAAACCCGGAAACACTGTCCGCCTCCTTGCCTGAGCGGTGGACATCAGCACTATGTTATGAATATGCCGCTTCTGCGCGCCGCAGACCTGTGAACTCTTATCTTTAAACCGGCGGCGCGTCGAACAGAATAAGACCGCCTCTTTTCGCAAACCCGGTATCCCAGAGTCTTTCGAAGTCGATCCAGCGGTATTCGCCGTAAGTCACCGCTTTACCTTCATCGCTGAAAAAACTGTTTCCGTCGAATATTCTCCGCGAGATCCGCTTTCCGTCGTTTTCGCCTGCCTGTTTCGCGCTTCGGACGCATCAGTGCTCTCCCCGTCTCTGCCGTCGGAATCCGCACAATCGTAACCCGTCAGCAAAAACCAGTGCCACACGTAGTCCTCCATCTGAGGATCGCTGTATGAAGCGTGAGACAGGGTACCGGCAGTCCGCTCTCGATCTGCTTCCGCACCGCCCTGGCCGCCTCTCTATAACTGCAGTTTCCCGAAAGCCCCTGCATGGAAATTCTCTCCTCGCCGACACTGCGGAGATATTCCGAAAAACCGTCGATATACAGCTCCAGCGTATCGATACCGCGCCCTTTTCGACGCAGATAAGGCTTCATAACTTTGGCAAAACGTATGAAATCCCGCCGCGTCACCTTCCGTGCATTTGCCGGATACAGATTTTCCATCCCGCGATACCTGGCGAAATAAATACAGCAATCGCAGGCCGTCACCGCACCGCAGCCTCCGATGCGCATCATGAAGTCAAAAACCAGCTCTGATTTCCTCCCCAGGATCCGCCGATTCTGAAATATTCCAGTTCTCTTTTTCATATTGACCTCCTGTCTCTTCCTCGCACCCTGCATATACCGGCCCGCCGCAAAATTAATACCTTACAGTCCGTCGCACTTCCGAAGATTCCGCAGAAAAAGCGAATCTCCGGAAAATCGTTATAAATGAAATTTTCGATGACTTTCGCCGCTCCTTCCGTCTCATTGCTGTCCCGTCACATAATCCGCAATCTCTTTCATCTCATCGGAGGAGTTTTTCATCACGATCCCCAGACCCGCCAGCCGAATCATCGCTGCGTCGTTCTGACTGTCCCTGCAGGCCATGAGCTGCGCGGGTTTTATACCCGTCTCTTTCATGAGAAAACGCAGCGCTTCCGCCTTTGCTGACAGTCGTTCCTCCGATTTCAGATTATAGGGAAGAGACGTGGTCAGCGTCACTTCCGGAAGAACGCTCAGCCGCTGTTCCAGACCGGCCGCAGAGATACATCCGGAAAATTCAGGCAGATATTTTCGATCCGTTCCCTGTGCGCCAGCATAAAATCCAAAATCCCTCCGCAGGTTTTCTCGTGGTGGATACATAGAGAGCATTTCGGTGGGAAGAACTGTTTTTTCTGATATCGTCCAGCTCTGCCTTTCCAGATATGCGTTCCCTCTGTAAAAACTTCTACACTGATTTCTGAAAAGGCTTTCGCAGGCTCCCCTGCAGCCGCTGTTCTTCACTGCAAATCGCCGGATCACTGCAGCTGAGTCAGTCCTTTCAGAATCTCAGCCGCCTGTTCCACCGCCGCAGCGGGATACAGTTTCTGTAAATGACTTTCCCGTCTTCAGTTCATTGTTTATCACAGCGCCGTTTGATGTCACGGCGTACTTCAATCCGTCGATTTCAAAAAGCTGCCCGGCAGCGTATGGTACGTTCCTGCCGGTGGCGATGATTACCTGAATGCCGCGCCGGGCCGCTTCCTCTAAAGCTTCTGCGGTCCGTTCCGTCACTTTCATCTCCTTATTCAGCGCGGTTCCGTCCAGATCGAGAGCGATCATCCGTATGTCCCTTCTCCCTCTTTTTACCTTCCCATTACGCCTTTTTTTCTCTGACCATATTCTTTCATATAACCGTCCGTTTTCCCCTTGATGCTGCAAGCACTGTTCGATATTGTCTCATCCTGCAATTTCCATCTGTTTCCATATTTATGACTTCACTGTCGCTCACATGGCCGTTTCTGCGTCCTTCCGCATCGCTCCGGCCTTCCGCCGATACTATATCTATTTTATCATAATCATCCGTTTCTTCTACAGCTTTCGACTTCTGCAAGAGAATGGAATCTGTGATTGCATCTTCACGATCTGGCGTTTCCCTATAAAACACCGCCGCAGAACCTGACATTCTGCGGCGATGTCTTCCGGTACGAATCGCTGCCCCTTATTTTGTTTCTCACCCGCCCTGACGCATCGCTGGCATTTCGATTCCGCTGCCGGACAGCATTTTATCATAAGTGCTGTCGTCGATCTTCAGTCCCAGAATCTCATCGTAAAATTGCGTCACCTTTTTTTCAGATCGAAGTCTGCATAATATTCGGGATAAATCGTGACGCCCAGCCAGATCATAGCAAAAGTCTCCAGACTGCCCTTTGCCCCCACCGGGTGGCGCCTACGGGGATATTATAAATCTGTTTTTCTTTTACCGCCCGCAGACCGGACCATTTGCCGTCCGAAAGAAGATACTTTTTGTCTCCGCCTCATTGCAGATCACCACATCGGGATCCCAGACGAAAATCTGCTCGATGCCGGCATAATAACCCCGCCGTCCGCCTGCAGATTGTATGCTGCGCTGAAACATTTTCCGCACCGGCGCATGAGATCCACCGTTGCCGAGACTGTTCTCGTCCGTCCCCTACCGCCTCGTTGATGGAATGATATACTGTTTTTCGCTCAGCCTCCGGAATTTTTCTGCAGCGACACAAACTCCTGCGAATGACGTCACAATAATAAGCGATTATTTTTTCCGCGTTTTCACGATTTTGCTGCACGGATCATGCGTGGATAGCATACATCTTGTTCCGCCATATTTCCGTATGCCGACACCAGATATGGAATCCCCAGCTTGTCCAGCTTAGCTTTTTCTTCCTCAGAAGAGAGAATCCTTCTTTGATGATAATAACGTCCGGGGAGAGTCAGAAGAGCTTCCGCATTAAACGATCCCTCTGACATGACGACGGATACATCTTTGAGAGACGGACAGATTTTACACAGAAGGCTGTCACTTTACACCGTTGGGACAGGTGACCATCCGTTCCCCGCGCCGATCATCACCGCCGCTTCACCCGCAAAAGAATCGAGCACCGCAATTCTTTTCCGGATCCGCAGGATCTCCCGTCTCTGCCCGCACAGTCCTGTATCGTCAGCATCCTCCGAAGAACCCGCCATCGGATCGGGAATCGAATCCTCCGAGAAATCCGCGCTGTAATCCACTTTTTAAAACCGTTTTCCTGCGAATCCGCACGGCCTTCATTTCCCGCAGCGCTTTTCGTACCGCCGCAGCCGGCCAGAGAAAACAGCGCTGACCAGATCAGCAAAATCGAGACGACCGCCGAAAGGTATCGTCCCTTTTTCTCATATTCATATCACTTCGCGCCTCCTTTTTCTTTCTCTCCTGTCCTGCAACGCCCTCTTCTCTCCGCTCCCCGGCGATTTAAAATGGTTTTCAGCGGCACAATCTGATGTATTTCGCCTGTCTCCGGCGCATTCTCACATAACAGTCTGGATTTCACCTGGTAAATTTAGCGATATTTTCTCCGTCAGCACCTTGACGGAGCGCCTTCAAAAGAAAGAGTTCTTCCGCAGACAGCCAGCACTTTTTACGCGAATCCCCGCCCGCTCGAAGAAAAACGGCTGATTCGGCGAATGGGTAGCCATGATGACCGACGCGGACTGCTCCCTGCATCAGCCGTGCCGCATTTTCCAGAAAAATCAGTTCATTGCGGAAATCCAGGTGAGCCGAAGGTTCATCCATGATAATGACTGACGTATGCTGTACCAGAGCTCTGGCCAGCATCACCAGCTGCATCTCTCCTCCGCTGATACGAGTATACGGGCGCTGCGACAGATGCGCGATACCGGTGCGCTCCAGCACCTTCTTTACCATTTTCCGGTCGATGGCCTCCGGCCCCGACAGAGCCCTGCTGTACGCATTTCGTCCCATCAGCACCACCTGCTCCACCGTATAAGGAAAAAGTCCGCTCGTGAACCTGCGGTACAAAAGCGACTCTCTTGGCCAGTTCCTTAGGCCGGTATTCGGGAAACCGGTCTGCCGCCGATCCGAATCTCGCCTCTGTCCGGTTCGTGCATCCCCAGAATACAGTTGATCAGCGTACTCTTTCCGCATCCGTTGGCTCCCATGAGACAATACAGGGTTTCCGGCTCGATTTTGAAATGGATATCGTTCAGAAGCGGCTCCCTCCGTCGTAAGACAGAGAAACAGCCTCCGCCTCGATCAGTGGCTCCCTGCTTTCCGCCGGGTGAATCCGTTCCGTTTTTTCTCTCCGCTGACCGGAGATTCGGCATGTCTCCGACATCTGTACGGCTTCTCTCTCACTGCCATCCTCCCCTTTCGTCCGCTTCCAGCAAAAGCACGAAAACGGAGCGCCGATCAGAGAGGTAAGAATACTGAGAGGAAGCTCGAAGCTGTAAGAGATCTGCTGACAGTATCGATGATCACCATAAACGCCGCGCCGATAGAAATCGATACGGGAATCAGCCGCCGGTTATCGTGTCCCGCGATCATCCGCGAGATATGCGGATAACCAGACCTACCCATCCTACGACGCCGCACATGCACACAGCTCCGGCGGTAGTCAGCGTAGCCCTGCGATGACAATGCGCTTCACCGATCTGACATCGACGCCCAGCGTACGGGCTTTCTTTCTCCCATGGAGAGCACATTGATCCGCCAGCCGCAGCAGACCAGCACGACGAGACCGATGCCCACCGGAATTATCGCCCAGATACTGTTCCAGCCTACAGAAGCCAGACTTCCCATAAGCCAGTAGACGATAGCCGGCAGTTGACTGTCCGTGTCCGCCACATATTTCAGCAGCGAAACGAGAGCGTTAAACATCGAGGTCACGATCGTTCCTCCCAGTACCAGCATGATCGCGGGAACCGATTTGTAAATACCGGCAATCCAGTAACTCAGAAGCACTGCGCCGACGCCGAAAGCAAAAGCGAAAAAATAGGACGCCGATCCTCCTCCGAAGAGAAGAATCGCCAGCGCCGCACCGAATCCCGCCCGGCGCTGACTCCAAGAAGTCCGGGACTCACCAGCGGATTGCGAAAACACCCTGATATGCCGCACCGCTGGCGGAAAGCGCCGCGCCGACAAAAAGCAGCCGCAATCAGGCGGGGAAGACGTAGTTCCGTCACCACAGCGTAGCATTCCGCACTGACGCCGGAATCCGCGGACACGCCTGCGGCGCCTTCCTCCTGCAATCGACATGACACCGGAGCGGACAAATTCCATCAGCGCGCCTGTCACCTCTGTCAGGCCTAACTCATATCTCCTGCGAACAGCCCGATAAAGACAAGCCGCCGGTGGCAGAAGTATGAACAGTATAATCCAAATTTTTTTCATAACATCTTTCTCCACGGATTCCAATCCTTCTTATGTCAGAGGCAGTCCCTGCCCCGGATCATCCTCTCCCCGGGTGTTCTTTTCTGAGACATCTCCTCTGAAACCGCAGTTTTAAAAATCTCCGCCGCTCCATGTACCGCAGTGTTTCGGGCAGATCTTCGCGGCAGCGGCTTCATCTATATCCATACAGGCGATGAGGTCCACACGCTCCCTCCGCGCTCTGCTGCCGCATTTGCCAGTACGGGCGGTGAAATTGCCCTCTTCGAAAGCGCTGTCCTCTGATGAGCGAAGACCCGTTGCTCCTGCGCCTCCCTCGTTCCTCCTGCGTCCCAGCAGATCGCTCTTTATGACGTCCCCCCCGCCGATACGGGAAGAACCGCTTTTATCCTTCTGCACATTTTCAGAATACGTTCCACGTCGCATTTCTCCACCGCAACGTTCGTCTTTACCGGAAGGAGAAGATCTCTCTTCCCCGCACCGCCACCGTCGCCGTCACGATCCGCTTCGGCGCCGTCGTCTCCTGCAGAGCATAAGTTTTTCCTGTCTCACATCCGAAACCGCTGATTTCACCGCCGCCCCCTGCTGAAATTTCACTATACTTTTGTCCCGGACTTTCATTCGGCAGCCCCTGGGACAGCAGATACAGTACACAATCTTTGCACTGCTCTCTTCTGTCGAAGAACCGGACGACAGATAGTCGAGATCCTTTCTCCGTCATAACATGTTTCGGAATCTTTTTCCGCCCTCTTCCTTCAGCTCGCACAGCGGCTTCTGCCTCCCGAAAAGATCCGGCAAAACCTCCGTGTCTTCTGCCTGCAAAGGTTTCGATTCCTGCCGGCATCAGAATCAAAACCGGAAATAAACTCCCTGAATTTTTTCCAAATACCGCGCCGCCGACCGACCGGCTCTTCTGCCTGATGCGGAAACCTCGTCCGCCGTATCGTATTGCCTCACCACGTTTCCGCAGACGAACACCCCTGACCGCTGAGTGGAAATTTCATCCTCGGATTTTATTTCACAGGAACCTTTCCTCCGAAAAATATATTTTTTCCACAGTTCTGTTTCTGGAATCAGACCCGCCGCTACCACAAGCAGATCGCACCGTATGTACTGAGAACCCTCCAGATCCGGCGAGCCGTCTTTCGCTACCGGAGCGATAGTGACACCGGTGATGCGCTTTCTGCCGTGAATCTGCACTACGGTATGGGAAAACGGATCGGAATATCCCAGTCTTTTATACACTGGATATAATTTCGCAGCAGACCGCTGGCCCGCTCACCGAGAACCATCTTCACATCGATGCCTTCCCATTTCATCCGCCGGGCCATGATGAGGCCGATATCGCCCGAACCGAGTACGACAGCGCTCCTTCCCGGCAGATAATTCTGAACATTCATCATATATTGAACAGCGCCGGCGGTATAGACCCCGCCGGCCGGCCTCCCGGAATCCTCAGCTGGCCCCGCGTGCGCTCTCTGCATCCCGATGCGAGAACCAGAGCACGGCAGAATACGGATTCCACACCGCAGGACGGTGAAGAAATCTTCAGACGATATCCGCAGGCGCTGTTTCCGGGAAGATCTCTCCTGCGGCGTCTCCCGGCGGGAAACCGCCGCCGCATCGAAAACTGCGGTATCCGTATGATATTCGATTCCGCCTCTTCCACTCTTTTATCCATTCCAGAGCGTATTCCGGTCCGGTCATCGTACGGCCGAATTCCTCCAGACCGAATCCGTCGTGAATACACTGAGGAAGAATCCTCCCAGACGGGAGTTCCGCTCGAGGAGAATGATCCTCCTCCACGCCCTCTTCCCGCGCCTGCACGGCGGCGGCCACCGCTCGGGCCGCCGCCGGCGATCGCCAGATCATAAAGTCTTTTCCATCACTTCAACCTGCCCTTTACCAGAGGGCTTCCCCTTTTGAACTTTTCATAAATTCTTCCGGTCTGCACCCCGTTTTCTGCACACGATCTCCAGAATTCTCGACGTGCAGAAAGCGCCCTGGCACCGTCCCATCCCCGTCCTCAGACGTTTTTAAAAACCGTTGAGACTCTTCGGAGGCAGAGGAGAGCGAAGAACACGAAGAATATCTCCTTCTGTGATTTCCTCACATCTGCATATCACCCTGGCATACCGGGGATCTTCCTTCAGCATCTGTCTCTGCTCCTGAGGCGTCCACTGCAGAAAAGGCTTTTTCCGCTTCAGCCTCGGCTGAAAGTCCTGCCGCTTCCGGGTCTCCAGCCCCTCGTCACGGAGAAGATCTGTCATCCTTTCCACGAGATAAGGCGCTGCAGTCATCCCCGGGTTTTTAATGCCGAGAGCGCTGACCATGCGCCTTCCGCTCATTCGGATCACGAAATCCTTCTGTTCCTTTGTCTATATTTGTGATATTCGCCCGATTCCCGCAAAATTCGTAATGACCTTTTCCCATATCCAGATCGGGGGAAGAATTTTTTGCTACCCGTTCCACATGATCCAGACCCGCTCTGGTCGTGTCCGTATTCTCATAAGAACTCACATTTTCCGATGTCGGTCCCGCGATCAGATTTCCCTCCACCGTAGGAGCGATCAGAGTACCCTTTTCATCGTTTTCCTGCACCTGATAAATCACATGAGAAAGCTCCGCGCCTTCCTGCTTATCGAAGATGTAAACTGCCCCCGGCGCGGCCGGATCACGAGATTCTGCGGACGCACACAGCTTTCATCCGCGCTGCGTTGTCTCCCGCAGTATTGATGATAAAGCGGGTGGTAATCGTCCCTTTCGATGTCACGACCCGCGCCGGTTCTTCCGTATCGCCGCGTTTTTCTTTCCGCTCCCTCCCGCCATACCGGAATCCGGTACCCGGCTTTCCGGCAGCAGAACATCTTTTCGCTTCACAGCCGAAAAGAAATCTGACGCCGTTCTGCGCGGCGGCTTCTGCCAGCGACGTGATAAGCGCAAATGGCGATATGATACCTGTGGTCGGCGCATAGAGAGCCTTTCTGACTCGTTTGCTCAGCAGAGGTTCCATTCGCCTCGCTTCCGTTCCGGACAGAATTTCCATACCCGGAGTTCCGTTTTCCAGACCTCTTTGATATTTTTTTCATCATCTCCCTCGTCGCCTTCCTCATGAAAAGTGACGTACAGAGAGCCGATGCGCCTCATCGGCCTCCAGATCGCTGCAGATCGCATCGTACATCGCTCCGCCCCGGACGCAGGAAATCCCCTTCAGACTGCCGCCTCTCGGCTGAAAGCGGGTAGAGAATGCCGCTGTTGGCTTTCGCCGCGCCCTCTCCCAGATCATAAGCTCTGTCGATCAGAAGAATCCGGAGGTCATACCGGGAGAGCTTCCAGGCCGCCATAGCTCCCAGAATACCTCCCCCGATGACAGTCACGTCATATGACCGCCCTGGATATCCCGCTCCGCTCCTGTCAGACCATCAGCTGCTCCACGGTGTTTTACAGTGATTCCCATTTTATTCCTCCGCTTTCATACAGCGAAAACCGCAGTCCAGCCATCTGCGGTACAGACAGTTAAAACAGGACTGTGCTCCTGCGGTATGCCGAATTCTCTTCATCATTGTCCGGTACAAAATCGGCGCATACCGCCTGCCCTGTAATTTCCATAAACTTTTCTCTCTCCTGATGCTGATGGATTGTCACATATGTCCCATCCTCTTCCCGTCGGACGATGCAGCACTTATGTCCGTCAAAATACATCAGTTTTATGAATTTATCGATCCGTACGGGTACCGCTTCTCCCAGAACCGCACCGTCTCTTGTGATGACGAGTTCTGCGCCGAAACGCCTGCAGATCTCGCCGGCTCTCATAAATTCCCCGGAAAATTCGCTCCCCGTCTTTCCCCGAAGAGATCCGTCGCTGCGGCTCAGCCGCAGTCCGATACCGGCCAAAGCGCCGATGACGCCGCCTCCGGTTCCGCCCAGCTCTTTCAAAATGACGCCCTCAATCCCCGAAGCCAGCGCATACGCCTCATCCTTTTTCTTCACTTTCCTCTTGGCTTCAAAGCCGAATTCGATCAGACGATCCGGATCGGAAAGACGGTCGAGACAGCATACCGCAACCCCTGGTCCGACACTCGGGCCATATTCTGCCGGATTACTTCTTCGCAGATCGATGCGATTTCACCGCTGTCCGCCTCCTCGAATTCCACATCGATACACATGGAACTGTTGTGGGAAGTATAGGCGATCTCATCACTGAGCAGCAGCTGATGCCTGGAGATGCCGTCTCCTACTTTTCCGCCTGCCTCCGTCAGACGCCGGCCGATGATTTCTGCGATCTGTCCGGTACTCACACGTTTTGTCACATCATCGGTATCATCTATGCTGATTAAATAATTTTTCATCTCTCCATTTTCTCTGACATTTTTGAAAACCGCGGCGCCGGTTTTTATTCCGGCGGTCCGCACAGAACCGAAAAATTTCGTCTCATTCCCCGTCTGTCACCATGTACATCCTGCCGGTCTCCGGATCCTGATAAACGGTTCCCATTTTGTAATCCTGATTTTCATCGATCTCGATTCCGATTTATTTTCGTTAAGCTGCGTCTCCGTAATCTCCTGCCCGCTGACATAATCCACTTCCTGACCGCCGAGATCCACATTCCAGTTGACGATGAGAGCCAGCATCAGACCGCAGGCAAAGACCAGCATAACGTCCATCAGATTTGCCATCATCTCCAGAGGGTTTTCATCCTGGTGCACTTTCTTTCTCCGAAGATTATACTTCATCGAGCTGATCTTCATCCTGTACCGCATCCTTTCTCTCCGTGTCCGCCGTCTTCTTTACACAGGCTTTTTTCCGTCTCCTGCATCTCTGCAGAGGCATCCTGATCCGGTTTTTCCGCCTTCCTCTCTCCGGAAGAAACCTCCTCCAGCACCGCATCCATCAGAGTTTCCAGAGAAACCATATAATCGTCGTACCAGCGCCTTCTGATCTTTGCGATAACATAGCACACCGCCGCTGTTACGAGACCTGCTACCGTCGTGTCAAAAGCGATCAGGAAGAGAATCCGCCAGAGACATGGTATCCCCCTGCCCCAGAGCCATCAGGCCGGGCCCGAGAGGAATCAGAGTTCCCATGAGGCCGAACATCGGCGCGATGCGAGAAGCCATCTCTGTGAGCGACGCCCTCTTTCTCAAACCTGGATTCCTCATCTGAAATCATCTTCCTCGCCGCTGCGATCAACAGTTCTTCCGGCTTGTCCTGATTATCGAGAATCGTGAAAACGCATCTTTATGGCGGGTATAAATCCGGGCTTTCTCCGATCATCGACCGGATATCAGACGGATTCTTCCCGTGGATATTCAAGATCAGATTTGTCACGTTTTCTTTGACGACGGAACGTTCCCTCACCGCCTCCACGATAATCCGCCGATGCAGGCCACGGTGCCGAGAATCAGAAGAAGCAGAATCGCCATGGTCGGGATCAGCAACCACTGAGATACCGTATGTAATGAATCTTTTAAAAAATCTGTCATATTTTCTCCCTTCACCTCATCCGCCGCCGATAAGCGTAAAAACTGGCGCCGCCGCCTAATAAAAGGCGGCTCCGAAGATCGCGGCGATATAGATGCGGTAATCCTTTCTTTCACTGCCGAGACTGTAAGATACGGAACCTCCCGCAATCTTCATAAACATGCTTCCCGGCGGCGTCGATCTTTTCCAAAGAATTGTCATTTTTTGAATTTCTCTGGTTCCGTCTCTGCCGCTTCGCCGGATGTCCCGTCCGGTTCTGATTCAGAAGCGGAGCTGCCGACGCCGCTTCCTCCGATCCCCCGCACCATTGCCTTCGCCGCTTCCTACCTGACCTTGCCGAGATACTCATCCATCCAGTTTTTCATCGGACGGCGAACCGTACAATTGAACCTTTATCGTGTCGATCCACAGGAGAGACTTATCCAGATTGTTGGATTTTACGGAAGTCTGCCCATAGACCAGATGGTACCGGTGTGTGCCGTCCATCCGGAAAAAATCCGGCACGGTGGATTTTTCATCCCAGTAATCCTTCAGCGCGATCACAGTGTCGACGCGCACCGCACTGCGCGCGCCGCTCCTTTTCCTCCCGTCGTATAATTCCAAGCCGCGGTAAGATTCGGATAATAATACCGGTTCATGTCGATAAGATAAACCTTCGACGCGGTGACGCCGGGACAACCTTCTTCGGCGCCTTGGTAAAACCGATCTTCTCCACCGAATCGATATCGATGCCCGAAGCCGTGATCAGATCCACCAGGCGTACCCCCATCGCAGTCAGAATTCCGTTTGTTCCATCGGAAGAGACGGAAGAATAGGCCTGGCGTGTCAGAGGCATTGACGCAATTTCATCAAACGTGAATTTTTTATCGTATAATACTCTGTACCGAAGTAACCTACCTGAACCGTCAGTTCATCAGGAAGATGATCTGTCACCGCTCCTGTAAAAGGATCGGTATACGGTCCCTCTACCTCCGCGCTCCCCGCAGAATCCAGCCCGCCGGAAGTCATCTTCTTATTTTCCTTCGGTATCCTTCATGCCCATCTTTTTCCGCAAACTCTCCCGCCGCAGTCACCTTGATATCGATTGCCTGCAGATTGTAGCCGTACATCAGATAAGAACCGTCGGAAGGATTCAGCTGGCCGAAACAGAAACGATATCCCTCGATAGCAGAGAGACGAATAGGATACATCATCCCTCAGCTGCGAGGCATTTGAGCGAAAAGAGCCAGCATAGGCGCAACACTCTCGGATTTTTTTTCTTTAATTCCACCAGTTCGTATCATCAGATTCCCTTTGGATCCGCTGTCACCCGCTGTATTGCGGCTCTGCCCTGCTGATCCGGGGAATCCGCCGCATCTGTCCGGCCAGAGCCATCAGAATCCGCTCCGCTGCCGGATGCTCCGGCGTTTTGACCGGCGGATGGAAACTGATTTTCGTTTCAGGAGAAGAGCACTGATTTTTTGCCGCTCTCCAAAGACTCCATCCGTTTTCGATGCGGTAAGCCTCCGACAGATGAGGATAGCGGTATCTTTTAACACCGTACAGGTAGTTATTTGTCATATTTCTCGTCCAGTTTCCGGCTCCGTGAATACTGATACTCTCGATTTCCGAAGGATCTACGCCCTGCGTTTTGCCAGATCGTTCAGCAGAATTCCTTCTGCCGCGATGGCACAGGGATACCCTTCTTCATTGATGCCGGAATATATCTGACGAGTCTGTTTCATCGCCCTGAGCTGAGAGTCGGTATATGTCTTTTCAGAGACAATTTTATCGCCGATCTTCAGCCGCACCGTAAATCCCTCGGGAACCGACGCACGCGAAACCGGCGCCGCCGCAGACAGGATAACGTTTGCAGTCACCGCTGTGATCAGAAAGAGAGACAGATGTTTTGCTGTCCTCTGTCTCTTTCCGCCATATTCATCTGCTGTTTTTCCTGAAATTTCCTTTTTTATGCTGCCTGCTCCGTCACAGATTGCGTCAGCCAATGCCTTTCGGCGAGTTTTCAGAATTCCATCCGGACGCAGTCTTTTCTTCATCCATGCGGCAGAAATTAGCCCGCCGACAGCTCCTGTCAGCAGAAGAGAAGTATCAGCAGAAATCCCCCGAAACTCCGAAGAGGAAAAAAACGATCGGATATTTTCCCCTGAAGACGGATCTGAGGACTTGTCCGCCTGCCCGCTGCTTTCTCCTTCCCCTCCGGCCGCATTTTCATCCGAATCATTCTCTTCTCCGGAAATGCCATTTTTCCTCATCTCCGGCTGCGGAGGCGCTGCTCTCTGCTCCGGTCTCACCGTTGTTTCCGGCTTGCCCGCCGGCACTGCCGGTTGCCGCAGCTTCTGCATCTGTACCGCTGCCGGAACCCGCAGCTTTCGGATCATTGTCCGCAGGAGGCGTTACCAGCGTCGCATTAAAAGAAGATCTGCCGTACTCTGTGGTAAATGTCACGGTCTGCTCTTCATCGGTAGCCATATTGTTTTTCGCCTGAATCCTCGTGAAGCGTCAGAATATATTTTGTACCATAGCTGAGAGGCTTTACCGGAGAAACGTACAGAAACTGCCGTTTGTCGAACTGCAGCTGCGCGTCAGCGACAAAAACCGTGATATCTACATTCGTTCCGTCCGCTTTTTTCAGCGTAATCAGCGTCTTGTTCCGATCCGATACATTATACTGCGCCACATTATGACTGAATTTGCATTGAATCACCGGAGCAACGCTGACTCCGGAAGCACCGTCGGCAGGATAGGACCAGTCCATATACAGAGGAATCACCGCTCCGCCGCCTCCTCCGCTGCCGTCTCCTGCCGCGAAAAGCGGAGGGACACAGCTGGCGGCAGTCAGAACGACGAGAGAAGGATAGAACCCCTCCTTCTCCGTCTTCTTTTCGGTATCCTCCCCGGCTACGCCGATCACGCTGCCTCCTGCTGCAGATTTATCAGATTTACGATCATATGACAGGCTTCGGCACGGGTGATTTTAGCCGAAGGGCGGAAAGTTCCGTCCGGATAGCCGCTTATCACTCCATTCTGAAATACAGAAGTAACCGCACTCAAAGCCCAGGATGAAATACGGTCTTTATCGGTGAAAGGCACCGGATTTCCGCCGAAGTATCTTCCTGAAGCTCTGCGATTCTCGCCGTCATGACTGCCATCTGTTCTCTCGTCAGCTGATCGTCCGGTCCGAAATGCTTCGCATCAAAACCGTTGACGTATCCCAGAGACGCCGCAATCGAAATGTACCCGCTCGCCCAGTGATCTTTTGTGTCGTCAAAAGGACCATATCATCGCTGTTCAGATCGTACAGCCTCACGAGAATCGCTACGATCTCGGCTCTCGTAATCTCACTGTCCGGCCGAAACGTTCCGTCAGGTTTTCCGTCACCACACCCAGATCAGCCAGCAGATTGATATCCTCTGCCGCCCAGTTTGATGCGATATCAGAATAATAGTTTTCGACCGGCTTGTCCTCTTCAAATACGACTTCCAGTTTCGCTTTCCCTTCCGGCATTATGAAATTATATTTGCCGTTGGAATCTTCGGTGAGTTCGATTTCACCGCCCTCTTCATCTGTCACTCTAAGAGACTTCAACAAATAACCCCTCATCCGGCGTCACGGTAATCAGCACCTTTTCTCCCGCCTTCGGTTCCTGAGGATCTACTGCGACAGAGCCGTTTTTCATACTTGCGATGGTCAGCTCTCCCTGAGTTTCTTCCGGTTTTTCTGTCACATCACCCGAGCCGGAACCGCCTCCTCCTTCATTACCGGAACCATCGGGGTTTTCCACGGTGGTGAAGTAAATATTGATAGAGGGCTGGATAATGCGATCCCGTTTCTCGCCATAAATTCTTTGTTAATGACTAATTTATATTCCGTGCCGTATTCCAGATTTTCTGCCAAGATCACTGTAAGCTCCTGTAACTCCCCTCCCGGAAGAACTTCGATTTCTACGCTCTGAGACTCGTCCGCCGACTTGACGATGGAAATCTGCTTCTTGTTATACTCAAAGACTTCATCGCCTGCCACATTAAATGAAAATCTCATATTGATCTTCTTGCCCACTGGCACATCCTTCTCACCATTTTCTATATTTGCCAGATCAATGTGAGAGGAGCCTGTACATGCTCGTCCGCCGGCAGATCTCCCTCCGTTTTCATAATTGCCCGTTTTGCTTCCCAAATTAAAAGTTACGATATAGGGGCGCCCAGGCTGTTTTCCCATATTCGCGAACAAATCTTCATCTATTTTAACTTGATAATCTTTACTTTCATCAAGATTTTTTACGTAGATATAAAAATATTTTGATTCATCCGTATGCTTTTCAGCATCAGGGGTGAGGAGAAACCTCCCAGTCTTCCTCCGCAATCTCTTTCTCTGTCACCGGATCGATCAGATGGAATTTCGTCAGATTCCTCTCATTTACTCGATCATATAATCAGGGTCGGTTTCATTTACCGCATTTCTCTCCTGTTCCTCATCGATCGCGCCCACATTGTTCGAAAATTTGATATGTACTTCCGCCTGCCACGCTTCGCCATCTGCATTCTCCGCTGTACTCTCTACGACCTCCACACCCCCGTCACCTTCGGGTACTGCTTCGTCGGAACCGAATTATATGCCGCATAACAGAAGACCTGTGTAAACAGCATCGCCGCGCAGAGGCTTAAAGCCGTAAGAACGGCCATTCTCTTTTTCGAAAATCCTTCTCTCGTCCTCATGTTTCCATCCTTTCTTCCAATCGTTACCGACGCATAATCTTTTTCTTTTTGCAAGTAATTAAATATAAAAAAATAAATCCGTACCGCGTATCAAACTGTCATAATGATCTGTTTTACTCTTATTTTCACTGCACTCTATAAAATTCTTTTCTCGTCATACCTACGAGATATCCGTATCAGATTTTTTGTGAGGAGACGAAGCTCTCGTCTCCTCACAGATAATTACACCGGAAGATTTTGTTGAAATCAGTCCAGAAGCATAGCGCAGTAACGCATCATAATCGTCGCTACCTGTGCTCTGGTTGCGTCACTTCCCGGAATCAGTTCATTTTGTCAGTTCGGTAATCAGTCCTTTCGAAATCGCCCAGCTCATTGCATCAGCCGCATAAGAGGATACGCTGTCTGCATCTGTAAAGCTGCCCAGACTTCCGGAATTTTCCGGACTGCCGGACGCACGCCAGAGCATGGTCACTAACTGTTCCCGGGAGACACTCTGATCCGGATTTTGTACCGTCGGAAATTCCCTGCGTAACTGCCCATTCCAGGCCTTTTTCATACCAGGTCGCTCCGCCGTCCGTATCGACTCCGTTGAGGCGAGCCAATACGGTCATCAGCATACCCCGTGTCATAGAATTATTCGGAGAGAACTCGCCCTCTCCCGTTCCGTTGAAAATTTCTCTTGCAGTGACAAAATTCACAGCCTCCGACGCCCAGTGATTCGCACAGTCGCTGAAAGCTTTGCTGTTGTCTGCGATTTTAACAGTCTGTCCGTCTTTGATATTGAGAACGATGCCCCGTTCCGTCACTTCTGAAATCTTTACAATTTTTTCGCTTCCATCTTCATTTACGATTACAGCCACGACACCTGATCCCATATCGGCTACCGGAATTTCGACCACAGCCTCTTCACAAGGCAGATCGACTGTGAGCTCCGGAGCCTTCGCAGCGTCTTTTTCGATTCAGCTTCCGGCATCACAACAACTACCGGCTGTCCGCTGTCTGCCGCAGCCTTAACCGCTTCCTCGGATACGACTGCTTCCTCTGCACCTTTCCGTCGGAAGATGTAGTCTTTATAAATTCAGATCCGTCTTTGTATTCTGTTTTTCCGTTACAGAACCTGTTTCTTCATCTTTTGTCGTCGTGGTCACAGAGCCGTCCGGATTTGTAACCGTTTCACCTTTACCGTCGTCAGGCTTAACCGAGGAACCGCCCCCTGATCCGCCGGAAGACAGCTTGTCCAGAACTTCCGTCTTCTTAGCTCCGCAGACCGTGCAGGTGTATTCTTTTTACCTGTCTCCTGTGTTGTCGGCTCTTTTGTAACTACACCCTCGTCCCATACGTGTACATCGTCGGCAACTCCGCCGCCTGCCATGTGAGAACCGGATAGCCGCTGTTGATGGTATCACTGTGCGCGAAAGTGAAGGCTTCACCCAGAATCTGCAGAATTTCATCAGTTTTAACTCTTCCGCTGTTTTAGAAAATGTATTTTCCATCGTTACGATGCCTTGTGTTTTTCATTATATGCAGACAGTCCATTATTCAGATAAATCGCATTATTTAAAGCAGCGCTATTCTCAACATAGCCAACAATCATTCCGCAATTACCTGTCGCTGCATCCCTCCAAGAAGCACACTTCCGGAAGAATACACACGATCTATATTCAGACTGAAACCTGTCTTACCTTTCATATAACCTACAATTCCTCCGCTATACTTGATTCCTGTCCTTGACCGGTATTATAGCAGTCAGAAATATTTATACTTGATTTGGATAAAATGAAACTTCATATATAATTCCTCCTGCACCCTTTGTTTCATTTAAACATTTTATCTCTCCTGAATTCCAGCAGCCTTTTGATGCTGCCGCCATAACCAGTCGGTATTATTCCCCCCTGCCACAGTCGATGCTGTAATGTCGCCGGAATTTGCACAATTTGTGATTTCTATTTCATTCCTGACAGACGCTACTGTAATTCCTCAACTGTATTACCCGACAGATCTGCTTCATTGCTGCAATTTATAATAACCGGAGAATCAGCTGAACCTATGATTCCGCCGACACTATTTGCATTATTTGTTTTCACAGAAATTTTCACTTGATTTGTACAATTCTGAACAGCCGCAGAACTTCCGTTCACAGTGAAAGTCGCAGCGACGATTCCGGCAAACTTTACTGCCGTCTCAAACGTCCCGTCAATCGTTCCGTTTACAATCACATTTTCGATCTGAGCTCCGCCGCCGCAGGCTCCGAATAAACCGATATTTTTCCGTGTATTGTCGGCAGAACCTGTTTCTGAACCGAATGCGACGGTTATAGTGTGTCCCTTTCCATCAAATGTTCCTGCATAACATGTGTTCTTATCAATACCGATCGGTAAATAATAAGCTGCGGAGGATAAGTCGATATCATTTTGTACCGCTCCGTTGATGTCTTTCTTTCCAAATTCATTTACCTGATTTGCAAACCAGATCATATCGTCAGGCGTGCTGAGCTGGTATACATCTTCTATTTTTCCGGCGCTTCACCGCTTAAAAAGAAGATATCAAAAGATGTTTTGAAAATCTGTTCTTTTTTCTGGTAGCTGACGGTAACTCGATTTCCGTCTGCGGAATAAATATATTTGCCCGCAGCATACTTTTCCATTAAATGACAGTTCTAATTCTCTGTAATTTCTGCCATACTCCGTATTATCGTAATTTCTCTCACCTTCATTCCGGTGGGATCAAAATTTTCGCTCGCCGTATAAATCAGGTTTGGCTTCTCGGTTACCTCCAGACTTACGATATTTCTTGTTTTAACCTCGATGGGTACAGACACGGTCTGACCGCCGTACGAGACCTTTATTTCCGTATCTGCAGTCGTCAGTTCTGCAGGAGAGTACGTAAACTCATTTGACATAATCGTCTTTGTAGTATTGTCACTGAATGTGGCTTTTAAGCGCAGATTTTGCGGATTAAATTTTTCGCCTTTCTGTAGTAAAGCGTAGTGCTTGGCCCATTCTCTATTTTCAAGTTCTACAACATTTTTTTACAGTGACAGGATATTCTCTTTGAACATCCTGACCTTCGTATGAAAGAGTCAATGTCACATTTGTATTATTGTCTTCTTTCTGCGAAAAATGTTCTTATCTGCTTTCAGATATTTCGTCACATTCACATCCAAAGTCTGATCTGAAGAATTCTTATAACGTGCAATTACCTTTAATGACCCCATATCAAACGGATCACCGATATTGTATGCCGTCACCGGTTCACCGATCCAAAGAAACTCTGAAAAAGTATAATCCTTTGCGGAAATCGTCGCAGGCAGCGGATATCCCTGAGCGAGAGGAGGCTGTCCGTCAGCGTGAAACTTTGTACTTCCGAGAGATTCGATGAAACTTGAAGATTTCATTTCTTCAATTTTCTTCTCTTTCACGTCCACAAAACTGCTGGAAGGGCTTACCGGACTTTCATCCGCATTACTGCTGCTCATCACAAAGAATGCCGTTTCAGCCATAGCATCTAAATAATAGCAGTTCGCTATGCGGAGCTTACTGGTTCCCTGACTTCCGATCAGGCCGGCAACATTGCCGCCGTCACATCTAAGCCCGCCGCCGCATAAGTATTTTCTATCTGAACATCATATCCGCCATAAATATGTCCGATCAGGCCGCCTACCGGATTCGTAGATGTGCTGCTTTCAAAACTGCCCACTGCGGCACAATTTTTAATCAGAATTTTATCACCGCCCACCGTCTGACCGGAACCGCACTGTCCGATCAATCCGCCAATGGCATTTGCATTTCCATTGCTAAGGGAGAGTTTCGCATCGACCACTACATTTTCAAGCGTGATCCCCCCTGTTGTACGGCCGACTAATCCGCCTATGTAACGAGTAGATGATACAACCCTTCGACAGAGATATTTTTAATCGTAGCATTTTTGGTAATATTGAAAAGCAGACCTTTGGACCCACCAGCTGATCATTATATACATCAATATTTGAAATCGTATGACTGGCTCGGGTCCAAAATGCCGGAGTAACCGATCCATTGCTGATATGCCCGATCCCCGACCATGCACCGTTTATTTTCACCATTTGTGTTATTATATTCTGACATATCAATATCATCCGTGAGAACGATATTATGCGTACAATAATAACCTCCTTCGCCGCCTCCGTCCTCCTTATTCATCACATGAGCTCTCAGCCATGCCATATCTCCAGAGTCAAACTCAAGATATTTTTCACCGTCAATCACAGTCTCTGTTATATAACTCCCGGTATTGTCACACTGTTTGCCTGCTCTATCTTGTCTGATTCAGCAAAAACACTTGTAGCCGCATTAAGTGAAAAAACATCGATACTATGAGTACAGAAGAGAAAAATCTTTTTACCGAATACCTTTCTTCATCGCAACGCTCCTATTATCTATAGGGCTTCCGCATGAGCCGCTCTGTCAATCGTTAAGATTTTAGGCCTACCTTTTTGGAGATCGGCTCATTGCAACAACCCCTTTTCATAAACCTTAAAAAATCCAGCCTATATGATCAATAGAGCCGATTTCACTCCTTTTATTCAACACACCTCCAGCAAGCTGGATATGTTTTAATCCCCTGCTCGTCAGAGGCCATATATCACGGTTCTTACTGTAAATTGATCGTAATCGTACCGGAGAGTTAACACCTGCAGTCCAGCTACAGAAGGTGATGGGCTGCAATTCGTCAATGTGAGATTAGATGCATTATTTCCCGCATAAAGTCCGGTTATCTGTCCGGTGAGAGCCGCATTCATCGTAACTCCTGTAACAGATGCATTATATCCGCTGTAAATATGCCCGAAAACGCCTCCTACAGGATTTGTGCTGCTCGTGCTTACAAAGTTTCCGGTGATCGTTCCTCCGTTAATCGATACTGTACCCTGTGTACCGCCGGAAGAGCCTGTTCCGCCACCGGTTCCGCCACCGCCGCCTGAACCGCACTGACCGATCAGACCGCCGACGGAATTGTTATGCCGCTGCTCAATGACAACGTCATCCCGTCAATATTACACCAGCAGTAGCACAACTGAACGAAAGCGGTCACGA
>VOFH01003777.1_pt1 | contig 29834 bp, 50 predicted proteins | sample 5384091 | NCBI WGS metagenome assembly VOFH01 (sample SAMN12384727, study PRJNA508395) | human gut metagenome | isolation source: healthy gut G | host: Homo sapiens
GATCGGCACCGGCCCGTTCAAGTTTGAAAGCTACGAAAAGGGACAGGCGATCACGCTGGTGCGCAATGACGATTATTTCATGGGTGCGCCGTATCTGGACAAGCTGGTCATCCAACGATCATTCGGATGCGAATACGGCGTTCCAGGCTTATATGAACGGCGAAGTCGACGATCTGATGCTGAATATCCCAAGCAATGAAATCGCCGGCTTAAAAGCCAACCCGGACTACACCGTTTACGAACGGGCGTCCAACAACCGCACTTATCTGACGTTTAACTTTGACGAAGAACCGTTTAACGACGTGCGCGTGCGCGAAGCGGTCAACCTCGGCATCAACCGCCAGGAAGTCCTTGATAAGGCCGCGAAGGGCATCGGCGCGGTGCCGAAGTACCTACATGACGCCGGTCTTCGCCTGGGCGATGAACGATGACGTGACCATTCCGAGCGCGACGTGGAAAAAGCCCGCAAGCTGCTGGAAGAAGCCGGCTATACGGCCGACGCCAACGGCATGTATTTCAGCGTGACGCTGGATCTGTTTGACAGCGGTGACTTCAAGGATACCGCGACGGTACTGCAGAGAATCTGAAGGAAATCGGCACGACGTGAAGCTGAACATCACGGAAATGGGCACCTGGCGCAGAAGGTTCAGGTGGACAGCGATTACCAGATGGCGATGCTTTCTGGTTCGCAGGGACCGGACGCTTCCGCGATCTCGATGCGCGTTCATTCCGCCGGGGCGTTTAACTTAGCGCACTGCAAGAACGCCGATCTGGACGCCTTGCTGGATGAAGGCGCGATTACAACCAACCAGGAAGCACGCGCCGAAATCTACAAAGGCGCAGGCGATCCTGGCTGAAGAACTGCCGATCGTTCCGGTCAGGAAGCGACGTTCTCCGTTGCCGTCCGCAATACAATCCATGGACATCCATATTCTGAGGAAGGCGTAAAATCCGTTGGATCCAACGAATTCTCACGCGTCTGGGTTGAGGAATAAACTGAATAAACGTGAAAAAGAGTGGGCATGACCGACTCTTTTTCATTGGCTTTGAAACTGTTTCTGAAAATGTTGAAGATTCGTGAAAAAAGAGATTGACTTGATTTACACAAAGCGATAAACTGAAGTTAATCTCATGGGGAGAAAAGAAAGGATCAAGACATATGAAGAAATGGATTCAAAGCATCGCGGCGATTCTGGCGCTGGCGCTGGTATTGACCGGATGCAGCGGCGGGGAAGGCAAGTCGCAGACCCCTGGCGGCGATACGCCGGTCAGCGAACCAAAACAGGGAGGAACGTACGTGGTGCGCAGTCACGGCGAACCGAACTCCTTTAACCCGAATTTAAAAACCGACGATCTGCAGCGCCGACCACCTACAATATTTTTTTAACCGCCTGGTTAAAATGACAGTGGACAACAGCGTTGTTCCGGATCTGGCGACGGATTGGGAATTCAGCGAGGACGGGTTGACGCTGACCTTTAATCTGCGGGAAAACGTCAAATGGCACGACGGCGAACCGTTTACCTCCAACGACGTCGTATGGACCTTTACTCAGGTGCTGAAAGAAGGCTATCAGTCCAACACTCTGGGTATGATCGATTCCGTCAGCGCCGATGGGGATTATAAAGCGGTTTTCCATCTGAATCAGCCGGACGCCTCGGTGGTCAGCGTACTGAGCTGGCTGGGAACCTGGATCATGCCTGCGCATCTGTACGAAGGCACCGACTGGACGCAGAATGAACACAACATGCATCCGATCGGAACTGGACCATTCAAGTTTGTTAAATATACGCCGGGCGTTTCGATTGAGATGGAACGCAATGAGGATTATTGGGACGGCGCGCGTATCTGGATAAACTGATCATTTCGATCATTCCGGATGCGTCCACGGCTTTCCAGTCCTATCTCAACGGCGAAGTCGACGATATGCAGAGCGGCGTTCCGACGTCCAACCTGCAGGAACTGATCGACGATCCTGAAAATTATTCTGTTTATCAGTATGTTTCCAGCTCCCGGACCTATCTGTCGTTTAATATTGGCGAAGACAAGCCGTTCAGCGACGTCCGCGTCCGGCAGGCGATCGATATGGCGGTAGATCGTCAGGCTGTATTGGATAAAGCGGCCAAGGGTTTCGGCGCGGTATCTGAATATTACATTTCGCCGATGTATCCATGGGCGCTCAACGACGACGCGAAGATTCCAGAGCGTGATGTGGAAGCGGCCCGCAAGCTGATCGAGGAAGCCGGCTATACCGCGGATGCCAACGGCATGTATTTCAGCTGTGAATTGACGACCTTTGATTCCGGTGATTTCAAGGATTCCGCGATCGTCATTCAGGACAGTCTGAAGCAGGTCGGCATCGACGTCAAGCTGAACATTCTGGAAATGGGCGCCTGGATGACCAAGGTCATCGACGACTACAACTTCGATATCGCTCTGTGCTCCGGCGGTCAGGGACCTGACGTTTCCGCCATCCGCAACCGTGTTCACAGCGAAGGTTCGCTGAACCTCGACAAGTATGTCAATCCGGCGCTGGATAAAGCGCTCAACGAAGGCGTCAAGGTGTTCACAGAAGAAGAACGCGCGCCGTATTACAAGGAAGTCCAGCAGATCATGCACGACGACGTACCGATCGTTATCCTGAAGGACTTCACCGCGGTTTACCCAGTCAAGAGCTACATTCACAACAGTCCGTTCGAGCCGGAAATGGCCAGCTTGTATGGAACCTATGAAATGGCGAAGGTCTGGATGGATCCGCAGTAACCAACATATAAACAACAGGCAAATCCTAACGATTTGCCTGTTTCCTGAATAAATAGGAAGAAAAGGAGAACTGACCATGGCTGATTTTATTCAAAAACTGATCGACAACATCCCGGATTACCAACAGTTTCTGACCGTGGATGAAATGGATGAAAACTCCAAGAAACTGGCGGCGGAATTCCCGGATCTTGTCGAAATTTTCGAGGCTGGCAAATCCCCGCAAGGGTCATCCGATTTACTGCCTGAAAATCGGCAGCGGGAAGCCGCAACGCGCTGATGTTCGGCTGTCCGCATCCCAATGAGCCGATGGGTGCGATGCTTTTAGAATATTTCTCGCGGGCGCTGGCTGAAGATGAGGACCTTCGCAAGGCGTTGATTATACGTGGTATCTGATCAAGAGCATCGATCTGGACGGAACCCAGCTTAACGAAGGCTGGTTCAAGGGGCCGATTACATTGACCAATTTCACCCGCCACTATTTCCGCCCGGCCGGCTATGAACAGGTAGAATGGAATTTCCCGTTCCATTATAAAAACTATACTTATGACAAACCGATTCCGGAAACCGTCTGTCTGATGAATCTGATCGACAAGATCCAGCCGCAGTTTATGTACGTTCGCCGCACAACGCGGGCTTCGGGGCACCTATTGGTATCTGACCCGCGAAATCCCAGAGCTGTGGGATAAGTTCTACGCCGCAACGGCGAAGCAGAATATCCCGCCGCATTTAGGCGAACCGGAGGTCAACTACATCACGCCGTTCTCGCAGGCGATCTATCCGATGATCAGCTCTAAGGATACCTATGATTACACGAGAAATACGGCACCGTCGCGCCTGAGAAGCTGATGTCGACCGGTACCAGCAGTGCCGATTACGCCAACAGCAGGGCTATGATACAACGACGCTGGTAACGAACTGCCGTACTTCTACGAACCGCGGATCCAAAGCGACAAGCTGATGGACTTCACCCGCCAGGAAGCCGCGCTGAAAGGCCGTGCGATCCTGCATGAAAACCGCAAAGCCGTGAAATCGTTTTACGATCAAATCGCCGATCTGATCAGCGAAGACAACAGCTTCGCCAAGATGGTCAGCAACGGCTATGAGCATTTTGAAGAAGACTACCGTCAGGAATGTGATTTCATTCGTCAGATCCGAATTATGACGAACTGTGCAAGGAATCCGGAAGCGTTTGACAACCTGGAGATTCCGAAGTACCGCGTACTGCTTCAGTGGACGCTTTTAATCCGGGCCTGCGAACATGAACCGGCGAAGAATCCAAGTCCGAAACCGCAGAACGGTTGAAGCGCATCTATGATGAGGGCGAAAAGGAATTTTGCCAAACGCGCAGAAATCGCGGAAAAAGAACTGCATTATCAGGTCATTCCGATCCGCAAGCTGATCGCCGTCCAGCTGGAAAGCGGCATGCTTGTCGCGGATTACCTGCAAAAAACATCGTTAAACGTTGAAGCAAAGGAAGAAAACCTTCCTTGTTTTCATTTTTACATTGTTCAATGAATAATTTCATGAATTTTACCGAAAATTTTAAAATTTCACTTTTCAATTATCACAAATCCTTCACATTTCACTTAAAATCGTTTATCATTAAACTAACGATTGCTTCAAACACAATCGATAGAGGAGGAAAGAATACATGAAAAACTTCTAAAAGTTTTAGTTGTATGTTGGCATGGCGGATGATGCTTCGGGCTGCGGGAAACGGCGGCAATGGCGGCACGACCAATGATGGACAGCAGACAGACGGCGAAAAACAGCGGAATTCCTACGGATCAGACTTTGATCATGGTCACGCAGAGACTGAACCGCAGAGCTTCAACCCAGACTTTAAGTCTGATGACGGCGCTTGGCCGATCAACCAGAACATTTTCAACCGTCTGGTTAAATTAGGCGCTAAAACGACAATTAACCTGGATCTGGCTGAATCCCTACGAGTTCAGCGAAGACGGCATGACGCTGACATTCCATCTGCATGATGGCGTAAAATGGCATGACGGCGAACCGTTTACTTCTGGCTGACGTCATGGACCGGCGACACGGCGATCGCTGAAAGTGGGCCAAAGCGGATAACTTAGCGAATATTGAAAGCATCGAATGCCCGGATGACAACACGGTTGTCATGAACCTGAAGACGCCGGACGTTTCGATTATTGCGAAGCTGGCCTGGTATGGCACATTCATCATGCCGAAGCATCTGTATGAAGGTACGGATACGGCAACGAACCCATACAACCAGAATCCTGTTGGAACCGGACCGTTTAAATTTGTTGAATACAAAGCTGGCCAGTATGTTACATTGGAACGCAATGAAGACTTTGGGGCGACAAGCCGATTGCCAAGACGCTGAAATTTGCGATCATCACGGATGACAGTACCTGTGGGAAGCCTTTTATGAATGGTGAAATTGACGACCTTTGCCAGATGATCCCCGGCTCATGACGGCGAATTAGACGGCAACGAAAACTATACGTTCTACGAAGAAATGGGCATCAACCGTACTTATGTTACATTTAACTTAGCCGACAAGCGCTTCCAGGATCCGCGTGTCCGTGAAGCCTTCGCCTAGCGATTGACAATCAGGGCTGCTGGGACAGAACGATGGCAGCTGGCGAACCTCTCACATGATCTCCCATGCCTTTACAAAATACTTAGACGAAGATTCCAAACTGCCGGAACGGAATGTTGAACAGGCCATGAAGCTGTTGGAAGAAGCAGGCTATACGAAAGACGCTGACGGCTATTACATGCATATTACGTTAGACGCTTTTTGAAAGCGGCAACTGGAAAGATCTGGTCGCGGTCATTCAGCAGAATGTCAAAAGAAGCCGGCATCGATCTGAAGATCAACATGATGGAAATGGCGGTTTGGCAGGATAAAGTTCAGGTTAACAAGAACTTTGAAATCACGATGTTATGGGCTATCAGGGACCGGATATCGCGGGCGTTTCCGGCCGTGTTCAGACAGGTTCTTCCATGAACATTGGCGGTTATTCCAATCCTGAACTGACGCTTTGTTAGACAAGGGCGTTACGCTGTCCAACGAAGAAGAAAGAATCGCATGCTATAAAGAAATCCAGAAGATCATGCGTGCCGATCTGCCGATCATCCCGATTATCGACAACGGTTACAAATATGCGATCAAGAAGGAAATGAAGGGTATGCCGATCGAAATGAACGATAAGGCTGCTTCCTCCGAATACACCTACACTTACCGCGCAGAATAATTAGATTTATTCATGAAGACATGCTCAGAAATGGGCGTGTCTTTTTCTGTATGGGCATTTTTTAAATCTGTCTTTCTATTGAAAACACTTTCATAAATCGATGAAATAATTTACACAAATTAGTTGAATAATGTTTCAGGATCCTGTATCATAAACTTATGTGAATGGGAGGATTCTATTGAAAGTGATCAGTCGCCGTAGTTTTTTATTTTAATAGAGAGAAAGGAATTTGAAAAATGAAGAAAAGCGTTAAAATTTTAGCAGCTTTTTGCTCAGCGCCGCGCTGTTATTGGCAGGCTGCCAGGGGGGCGGCGATAAGCCGACACAGACAACAGATTCAGGAACCGATAAGAAAGAAACCATAGGGACATTCATAACGGCCGTTCAAGGCGATCCATCCAGTTTTAATCCGGACATGAAGTCCGATGATTATTTGTGGCCAATGGCGCAGAACTTGTTTAACCGTTTGTATAAGCTAGCGCCAGGCGATGTTCCTATTCCAGATTTAGCGACTTCTTATGAATGGAGCGACGACAATATGACGCTGACATTCCATCTGCGCGACGGCGTGAAGTGGCATGACGGCGAACCGCTGACGTCCAAGGACGTTAAATGGACTTATGATACAATCATCGAAAACAAATGGGCAAAATCAGATACGTTTGTCAACGTGGATTCGATTGAAGCGCCGGATGATCTTACTGTCGTCTTCCATATGAAGAACCCGGACGCAGGTTTAGTGCCTTTGTTAGCCTGGTATGCGACGTTTATTTTGCCGGAACACATCTGGAACGATCCGGCTTATCCGGATTTCGTAAAGAATCCTGCAATGCAGAAGCCGATTGGTTCCGGGCCATTTAAATTTGTAGAATACAAGAGCGGACAGAGTGTCACATTGGAACGCAACGAAGATTTCTTTGGCGGCGCGCCGGAAATTGAACGATTGATTTATCAGATCATGCCAGATTTGAATACAACGTTGGAAGCTTTTAAAATGGCGAAATCGATTATATCGTAAGCTTGCCAACAGCGAATCTGCATGATTTTGACAATGATCCAAACTATGAAGTGTTCTCATTCTTAAGTATCAATCGAACCTATCTGACCTTCAATATGGAAAAAGAACCGTTTAACAACCCGAAGCCGCGAGAGGCAGTAGCCTACGCGATTGATCGCCAAGCGATCGTTGATCGTATGGGCAACGGTGTCAGTGCCTTGCCAGAATATTTTATTTCGCCGCTGTTTGAAGATTATCTGAATGATGATTACAAACTGCCTGAACGGATATCGCGAAAGCTCAGGCTTTGATGGAAGAATGCGGACTGAAGAAAACGCAGATGGTTATTATCTGACCGTCACGTTGGATGCGTTTGATAGCGGCAATTTCAAAGGATGTTGCAAAAGAATCGTTCAGTCGAGTTTGAAAGAAGCGGGCATTAAGGTTGATCTGAACATGATGGAATATGCCGCATGGACAGATCAGGTTAAAGAAGGACGTAATTTCAACATGACGATGCTGGCGGGCTACCAGGGACCGGATATTTCTGAATCTATATGCGTGTTGGCATTAACGGATCCAATAACTTCACAGGGTATGCCAGTGAAGAGATGGAAAAGGCATTAGAAAAAAGGTGCAATGAACTCTGATCCGGCAATCCGTAAGGAAGCTTATGACGAAGTTCAGCGATTGATGAGTGAAGATATGCCGCTTGTCTTACTGCTTGATAACGGCCAGGTTATCCCAGTTAAATCTCAGTTTGACGGAACGCCGTATCAGGTGCCAGATAAGGCGGCGACTAACGAATTAACCTATGTAACACTGAAAAAATAAGCTGTGTTTGAAAGCGGAGGATTTTTACAGGAATCCTCTGCTTTTTTTCGTTTTTTTCTGCGTGAGTTCTTGATATAATAAACTCATGAAAGAAGAGGAACTGCATGAAGAAATTATTCAAACTGCTTGCGGTAGGTTTGATTGCGGCCTTAACGCTGACAGCGTGCGGCAAAGAAGCCAGCCGAAAATACCGGCGAGCCATCAACACAAGTGTCCAACGATACGCTGGTCACAGTTTTAACGGGAGATCCAACGAGCTTCCATCCTGATTTCAAGTCAGACGACAACGCCTGGCCGGTAAATCAGAATCTGTTTAACCGTCTGGTGAAGCTGAACGCGTACGACCAGGTTCTTCCGGATCTGGCTGAAACCTGGGAATGGAACGAGGACAGCACACAGGTAACTTTCCACCTTCACGAAGGCGTAAAGTGGCATGACGGCGAACCGTTTACCTCGGCTGACGTCAAGTGGATTCTACGACACGCTGATCGCGGAAAAATGGAATAAGAGCGACAGCTTTGCTTCCGTGGAATCGATCGAATGCCCGGATGACAACACCGTCGTTATGAATCTGAAATATCCGGATGTTTCGTTGATTGCGAAGCTGTCCTGGTATGGCACATTCGGCATGCCGAAGCATTTGTATGAAGGCACAGAAACGGCGACGAACGAATACAACATGAAACCGGTAGGCACTGGACCGTTCAAGTTCGTTGAATACCAGAAGGGCGTTCAGGTCGTGCTGGAACGCAACGAGGAGTACTGGGGCGACAAGGCGAAGTTAGAAAGGTCATCTATTCGATTCTTCCGGATGGAACGACGGCGCCGCAGGCTTTATTAACCGGAGAAGTGGATTACTTTACAGCTATTCCGACGCCGAATGCGAACGATTTTGACGATGATCCGAATTATGAGGTATTCCCGGTTGTCGGCATGAATCGTTCTTATATCGCGATGAATGTTTCGACTGATAAATTCAAAGACGCGCGTGTTCGTCAGGCCGTAGCTTACGGCATCGACCGTCAGATGATCTGGGATCGCCGCGCAGGTGGAACCGGCGCCGTGGCTTCCACGTTTATCGTGCCGAATTCCGGATTTGCGGACGAGCAGTATCAGATGCCCGCAAGGCGACGTAGCGAAGGCTCAGCAAACCGCTGGAAGAAGCCGGCTTTTAAAAAGGATGCCAACGGAATCTATTTCTCCACGGAAATGAAATTCTTTTGACAGCGGCTACTTCAAGGACGCCGCGACAATTATCCAGTCGAATTTGAAAGAAGTCGGCATCGACGTTAAATTGTCGATGATGGAATATGCTGCCTGGGGGCGATACGGTAAAACTGAACCATGACTATGAAATGTCGATGGCTGCGGGTTATCAGGGACCAGATGTTTCGGGCGTTGCTGGACGTGTCGGCACAGGAACGTCAATGAACTTCATGGAATATTCCAATCCTGAGCTGGACGCGTCGCTGGAAAAGGCGTTCAGGTTTCTGATGAAACAGAACGGAAAAGCGATTTACAGCGAAGTTCAGCGGATCATGAGCGAGGATATGCCGATCGTTCTGTTTATGGACAACGGTTCAAAAGTTCCGGTTAAGAAAATTTTGAAGGGTACTCCGTATCAGAGAGCCGAAAAAGCTTCTTCTATGGAATAACGTACGTTGAATTTGTAAAGAGTAAATCATAAAAGTCGTAATGACAATCGGAACGCCTAGAAGTTCAGAAGGTCTGCGGCTTTTATTTAGAGGATCGTGATTGGGGCGAAAATATTTGCATAGATGCAAGATGAAAAAATTATACATTATATGAAATATTTGCAAAAGAATCTTGACGGCTTTTCTTTTCTCGTTGTAAACTCAGACTATATTCTTCTTGATGAGAAAGGAAGACACAAGGAGGGAAAAGGGTATGAAAAAACCGAAACTGCTGACGGCCTTGTTGATCGCTTGTTTAGCATTGGTCGCGGGTACCGATGAAAAGAAAGACGACATGGGGCGAACCTACGGGAAACGCCCGGCACAGATGTCCTGATTTACGCTGTAAACGGGATCCGCAAGCTTTAATCCGGATATGAAATCCGACGACGCTTATCAGATCAATCAGAATATTTATAATCGATTGGTCAAACTGATGCCAACGACCGATTTTACCGGATTCGCTGGGAATTTTCCTGAGGATGGTCTGACCTGACGTTCCATCTGCAGGAAGGCGTCAAGCGGCATGACGGCGAGCGTTTACTGGAAGACGTCAAGTGGACCTTTGAAACGATGATCGATCAGTCCTGACGAAATCCGACCTCGCTGGCTGCTGTGATTCGATTGAATGTCCGGACGGATCATCGTTGCATTGAACCTCAGTCAGCGCGCGATGTCGGCATCGTTCCGAAGCTGGGCTGGTATGCGACGTTTATTATGCCGGAAACACATTTGAACAATCCGCAATATTTGACTGTTTCCAATCCGGCGACATGGAAGCCGATTGGCACAGGTCCTTACAAATTTGAAAAAATATGACGCCGGCGTAGGCACAACGCTGGTTCGCAACGAAGATTACTTTGGAAACCAAAGCGACGATTGAAAGCGTTGATCTTCCAGGTAATCCGGATCAGACGACAGCGTATCAGTCCTTCTTAAACGGAAGTCGATTATTTGTGCTGGTTCCGACAGCGAATAAGCATGAGCTGGACAACGATCCGAATTATAAGCATTTCCATATCTGTCGATTAACAGAACGTATATCACCTTCAACATGGAATCCAGCATCTTTAAGGATGTTCGGCTGCGCCAGGCTATCGCGATGGGCGTTGACCGGCGGGCATTTATGACCGGGTTGCCAACGGCACCGGCGCGCTGGCTGAATACTTCATCTCGCCGTTATGGGAAGGCAAGTATCTGGACAAGCAGTACACGATGCCGGCCAGAGATGTGGAAGCGGCGAAAAAGCTGATTGAAGAAGCGGGTATACCTTACGCGACGACGGCTTTACTTTTGAGGCCGACGATGGATATCTTTGAAAGCGGAAACTTCAAAGACATCGCGCAGATCGTCAAGGAAAAACCTGAAGGATATCGGCGTCAACGTCACGCTGAATATCATGGAAATGGCGGCTTGGCAGGATAAAGTGATAAACACCCAACTTTGATATGACGATGCTGGCAGGCTATCAGGGACCTGACGTTTCCGGTATTTCCGGACGCGTGGCTTCCAACGGTGGAACCAATGTCGGTTTGTACAACAATCCGACATGGATGCCGCCGCTGCAGGCAGGCGTAAAATGACGTCGAAGCTGAACGCGCTTGAGCAGGCGAAGTTCAGCGAATCATGAGTGAAGATATGCCCGATGGTCTTCCTGTTTGAAAACGGCGACTGTCTGCCGGTAAGCCGCGAATCTGGACGGAACGCCGCGGGATGTTCCGGATCTGGCAGGCGCTGCGGAATTCACATTTGCCAATTACAAATAAAGCTTTAATCATAAAAGCCGTCTTTCGATTTGCTTTTTGTTTTGAAAAAATGAATCCGCTCAGTCGGATTCATTTTCAGTTTGGATCAAGAGTTTATTTTCTTCTGCGCGCTTTCCTTGCGGTACTTGTGAAACTGCGCGAGGAAGACGGCGGGAAAGACAACCGCGAAACGGCGACGACGGACATCAGACCAATCATCATCGACTGATAGACAGTTTCCATAGGGGATTGCTTCATACTGTTCACACTCCTTCTGTCCTTATTATAACGTGGCAGAAATGGAAAAAAGAAGACGACAAAAAGCGAAGAATGCAAAAAGGGAAGCGCGGGCTTCCCTTTAACGCTTATTTACAATGTTTGTCGAACCACTCAACCATCGCGGTTAAACGCTGGATGCGGTGGGTCGGTTTGCCGAAGATCGGCAGGCCGTGATGTTCGCCATGGAACAACAGGAAGCGAGTTTCGACGCCGTGCAGCTTTGAGCGCATAGAACATCTGAATCGGTTCTGCGATCCAGCAGCGGTAATCCTGGTCGGAATGGATGAACATCGTCGGCGTTTTGACGCGGTCAGCGTATTTTAACGGCGACTGTTCCCAGACAACCCGACGTCAGACCAAGGCGTTGCGGCCTGGTTGTCCATATTGTAGGTGAAGCCGATATCCGTGCATAAGAACTTGGTGACGTAGTTGGAAATGGATGCTTCCGGGATTGCCGCTTTGAAGCGATCGGTCTGGGTGATGATCCAGTTGCTCGTAAACCGCCGTAGTCTGCTGCCGGTGACACCTAAGCGGCTGCCGTCCAGCTGCGGATAGTGCGCGAGGACAGCGTCGGTAAAAGGCCATCAGATCGCTGTAATCCTCTTTGCCGAAACGGCCGGATATCGCGAACGCATTGCCGCGGGAATCAGAGCCGCGCGGGTTGCAGTAGAAGACAGTAGCCGTTGGCTGCGAAGACCTGCATTTCATGGCTGATGACCGGGCCGAAGGTGCCTTTAGGACCGTGAATTTCCAGAATGCCCGGATATTTTTGTTGATATCGAAGTCGGCCGGCTTAATCACAAATCCCTCGTGACGGATTCCGTCGTTATAGAACTCAATCTTTTCAATCGGGGAAACCGCCGTTGTTTTGTGGTATTCGCTGTTGAAGTGGGTCAGCTGCGTTTCAGTCTGATCCTTCAGGGAAGTGCAAATTTCCTGCGGCTTCGATCGCGCAGACCGATGAAGACGATGCCTTCATCCGTGACCTCAAAGCTTCAATCCCCCCGTGGTAACTCGGACAGCCGCTGCAGCTGGCCATTTTCATCGAAGCACTTCGACAGCCGTCGTTTTCGTCGCAGCAAATTTGAAGTAAATCTTGTCTTTGTAGGCTTTGACCGGCGGTGCCAAACTGCTGGATGCGTCGGAACCGAGCGAGGCGCCGTAGGAATTATCATAATGGACAAGCCGTGCGCGCTGCCCGTCTTCCTCCTCGACGGTATACAGGGTCGCGTGCTGATGGTATCCGTATTCCTTAAAATCGGAAATGGCAGCGATGATCTTGTTCTTGATATAGAACGCCCAGCTGACGTTGAACCATGGCGATCCGCAATCAGCGTCCGATCCTGCTTCGTCGTGCAGTCGTATTGATCGCAGCGAGCTTGGAATTTCGCGGACAGAATCCATTGGATTGCTGATATAAAAGCAGCTTGTCGTCGTGAATATGAGCGATGAGGCGTTGGCAGTCGGCGCTGAAATCGGTAGCCTGGGTATTAAGATCCAACAGATACAGGCGCGTGCGCTTCATATTAGTGATGCCCTGACCATTGGCCCAAAACGGTATTTCGTCAAACCATTCGTAATCCTTATGCGAATCCCGTTCTTCTTCCATTTCTTCTTCTCGTCTTCGGTTTTGCATTCAAAATCGTTCATGCCGTCCGCGCGGTAAGCCACGGACAGGGATCAGCTGGTTGTCATTGACCTTCTGGAAGCTGCCGACCGGCATCGCCAGGCGGAACCATTCCACCGCTTCACCGCCGTGAATGTTCAGCTTGTAGAAAATCGTCATGCTTTTCGCCCTCAGCGCTCTTTTCCTTTACCTTCGGTCGCGGCGACCGGTGAATACGATCGTTTCCTCATCCCACCAGAGCGCCTTTTTCCTCGCCTCCGGAGGTCAGCTGGCGTGTCTGACGCGTACTGAGATCCAGCAGCCACAGGTTGCCGGGATAGTTGTCGGCATCCTGATCGCCGGTGATCACGGTAAAGACCGCGTGCTTCTGATCCGGGCTGACCTGCAGAGGCTGCCCAGATAACGATAATCGATAAAATCTTGAATCTGTACTTTTTTTTTCATGCTTTCTCTCCATCTATCGTCTATTCTATCAAGCTGTTCAAGAAGGAAGAAGAAATGAAAGCTGGTGTTTTTTCTCTGCGGAACAGACGGTAAATGCAAAAAACTTCGCCTACGACTAGGAAAGTACGCGGGAAATCATTATAATGGATACAGGCAAAGAAAGAATGGGGGTAACAATTTGATCTTAATACGGAATGGAAATGTGCATGACGGCACAGGTCAGATTTTGGCTGAAACCGATCTGTTAATCGAAAAGGGCAAAATCGTTCAGATTGGGAAACATCTTGACGCGCCGGGTGCGCAGGTGATCGAGGCGGCGGGCAAGTGCGTTATGCCGGGCTGGATCGATCCGCTGAGCGGCTGGGGAACGGCGGCTGGCCGCGGTCAGGCGCGCGACAACGATGAAACGAGCGATCCGGTGACGCCGCAGCTGGACGTCGTCGATGCTTTTGATCCGGAGAGTATGCTGTATCAGCAGCTGTGGGGCTATGGCATCACGGCGGCGGGCGTCGCGGCGAGCAATAATAACATCCTCGGCGGCCGCGCGGCTGTGTTTAAGGCGTATGGCAAAACCACTGAAGCGATGTGCGTAAAGCCGGGCTGCGATGAAGGGCTCGGTCGACGAAAAGGTCAAGCAGACCTATGGTCCGCGCAACAGCGCTCCGATGACAAAAATGGGGATCTTTGCCGGGCGCTGCGCGAGCTGATCGCGAAATGCCGCAGTGAAAAAGAAGAAGACCAGAAGGATCCGAAGGTGCGGGCGTTTAAGCCGGTGCTGCAGGGGAAATGCCGCTGATCTTAAGCTGCAACACGAAAGCGAAGCGGACGCGGCGCTGAAATTATTTGAGAACGAACCGGTGAAGCTGGTGCTTGCCATGTATCAGCTCGACGAGGGCTTAATGGAAAAAGACTGCGGTCTGATTCTGGGCGACCTGACCGACGGCTTTAACAAGTACAATGCGGCGGTCAATTACAGCGCGCTGTTCGCGCTGATCCAGGCGGGTAAGCCGGTGGCGTTAAGCGCCTTTGGCGACGCGGTTTCGCCGGGACGGGAAATTCTGATGTGGAACGCTCACGGTCTGTTGGCGCAGGCCCGCCGGTTAGGCGCGGCACTGTCCAGCGAGGATGTGATGAAAATGCTGACAAGCATTCCGGCGCAGCTGCTGGGCGTTGAGGATCGGATCGGCACGCTGGCGGAAGGCAAAGACGCCGACGTTGTCGTCTGGTCGGGCAATCCGCTGGAAACCTTCCGGGCCTTGCCGGAAATTGTCGTTATTTCCGGGGAAATAGTAAAGGGGGAAAACGCGTGATGAAACGATTGATCCGCGGCGCCAGAATCTTTACGATGGGGCCGCAGGGGACGCTGGAGAAGGCGATATCTTAATTGAGGACGGCAAGATCGCGGCGGTCGGCGAACAGCTGAGCTGTTGCGCTGATGCCGAGGTAATCGATGCTCAGGGACTGACGGCGATTCGGGCATCGTCGACGCCCACAGCCATATCGGCGGCTTTGAAATTGCGTCGGGAGCGCAGGATGTCAACGAAATGGTGAAAAATGTTACCGCGGAGGTGGAAGTGTTCGACGGCATCGATCCGCTTTCCCCTTCCTTTAGGAAGCGCTGGCGGCCGGAGTAACCTGCAGCGCGATCGCTCCGGGCAGCGGCAACGTGATCGGCGGCGTGGTCTGCGCGGTGAAAAGCGCGGGTCAGGGCACGGTTGAATCGATGTGCGTGAACCGCAGCGTCGCTTTAAAAGGCTGCGATGGGCGGCAATCCCAAGGGCGTTTACGGCAAGCGCAATCAAATGCCGATGACGCGGATGGGCGTCGCCAGCGTGCTGCGCCAGTATTTCCGCGACGTCCAGGAGTACATGAAAAACAGGAAGAATCTAAGGCCGATCCGTCAAAAATGCCGAAATGGGATGCGGCGATGGAAAACGGCGCGAAGGTCTTTTGCGGCATGAAATGCCGGTTAAAATGCACTGTACGCAGTTTGATATGATTACGGTGATCGAGCTGGCGAAGGAGTTCAATTTTGAATTCACGCTGGATCATGCCTGGGGCGCTTCCGATTATATGGAACCGATCGTAGAAGCCGGCTGTCCGGTAATCTTCGGCCCGATCGCCGTGGCTAAGGGCTTCGGCGAATCGATTAAAATCGATATCGACAGCGTGGTGGAAATGGACCAGCGCGGCGTGCTGTGCGCGATCATGACGGACGGTCCGGTATATCATCCATGGCTGATCGTTGAACAGGCCGGCGAAGTCGTCCGCTATGGAGCGCCGGTGGAACGGGCGGTCGCGATGCTGACGATCAATCCGGCGAAAATCATCGGCTGTCAGCGCGGATCGGATCGCTGGAAGTCGGCAAAGACGCGGACATCGCGCTGTTTGACGGAATTCCGACGCTGGATCCGGCCGCGGTCGTTAAGACAACGCTGGTCAACGGCGAGATCGTCTATCAAAGCGAGGGCTGTTAAGCCCTTTTCTGTTTGAGGTGAAGCATGAAGGAAAACCAGAAGATCGCAGCGGTGCGCGAGCATTACGATTTTGATCGAATTGAAAGACAGCTGGGGTTGTTGATGGAAGCGATCGGAGCGGAAGCTTTGATTCAGCTACAGGCATGAAGGTGCTGATCAAGCCCAATCTGTTGTCGGCGAAAACGCCGGAGGAATTTACGACGACGCATCCGGAGGTGCTGCGGGCGTTGATTCGGTATGTTCAAAAGCGCGGCGGGATCGTTACGCTGGCGGACAGTCCGGCTGGCCGCTTTACTTTTGAATTCCATCCGGCTGGTGTATCAGAAGACCGGATTGCGGGCGCTGGCTCAGCAGGAAGGCTTCCAATTAAATGAGAACCTGGCGGGCGTGGCCAGCGGACTGCGCGCGGGTCATGAGCCGGTGCCGATTCTGGAATGCGCTGCACAGGCGGATCTGATCATCGACTGCTGCAGTTCAAAGTCACAGCTACGGTGGCCAGCGGCGCGGTTAAAAATATGTTTGGCGTGATTCCGGGGCTCGTCAAGGCTCAGATGCACGCGCGCTTTCCTAAGCGCGAATCCTTCTGCCGCTTCCTGTGCCAGCTGTGCGCTCATGTAAAACCCGGTTTGTGCGATGATGCCATAGAAGGCATGCAGGGCAACGGTCCCAGCGGCGGCGACTTGTACGCGGGTCAGCGGCTGTTGGCAGCCAGGGATCCGTTTGCGCTGGACTATGGGGGCGCTGAAGCTGTTTGGGGTGGAGCCGGAGCTGACGCCGATTCATCGCGAAGCGGTGAAGCTGGGGCTGGTCGATCCGCGGCGGATTGAGCTGATCGCGGTGGAAGAAGCGTGGGAGGATCTATGCCGCGAGGATTTTACGCTGCCGGAAACGATGAAGGGACTGATCCAGCTGATTCCCTCGCCGCTGGCGGCTGTGCGCCGTTCGCTGTCCCCTTACCCCAAGCCGGATCCTGAGATCTGCGTTGGGTGTGGGAATGCGTGCGACTGTCCGGTCGGCGCGTTGACACTCAAAAATCAAAAAGCGGTTGTCGATCGTTCGCGCTGTATCCGCTGTTATTGTTGTCAGGAGGTCTGTCCGGTTCATGCGGTGCAATTACGTCGTTAAAACCTTACAAAAATCTTAATTGTCAGTGAAAAACACGAGCGGTTGAAGAAAAAAAGGTATAATAAGACCAGCGATTGGGGGAAAGTTATGAATCAAAAACAGACGATGAAAAATCTGATGCGCACGGTGATCGCCCTATTGATCTTGCTGGGGGCTTTATTGATGGTGCTGGCCGTGATTACAGCTGCAGAAACCCAAAGACGGCGAGGTTCCGGTGGCGACTCCGCAGACAATGATGACGCCGCGAGCCGACGCCGGTGGTGGAAAAAGGCCGAGCTGATCATGGCGGGCGACGCGCTTTTGCACTGGGCGGTGTATACCAACGCCAAGACTGCGGAGGGCGCTATGATTTTACGGAGATGATGAGCACGCTGAACCGTGTGATGGATCATTATGATTTAAAGTATTATAATCAGAAACGATTTTAGGCGGAACGGAGCTGGGGTTATCGACGTATCCTTGTTTTAATTCACCGCAGGAATTTGGCGACGCAATGATGGATCTGGGTTCAATCTCGTTTCCCTGGCCAACAATCACACGCTGGACCGGGGTGAAAAGGCGATTATGAATTCCCTCGATTACTGGTCAAAGCAAAACGCGCTGACAGCCGGCTCATACAATTCGTTTGACGATCGGGAGGAACTGCGGATCCGCGAGATCAACGGCATTTCCTATACGCTTTTGTCCTATACCTACGGCTTACCAACGGCATTCCCCTGTGCCGGAAGGCAAGGAGTATCTGGTCAACGTCTATACCGATGAAATGCTGGCGGAGGATATCGCGAAGGCGCGCGGGAAGTCGACGTGCTGATGGTGGCGATGCACTGGGGCGAGGAATACACTCACCAGCCAACCGCGGGCAGCGCAGGTTGGCGGAGCTGTTGGCGGATCTGGGCGTCGATATCATCATCGGCTCGCACCCGCACGTCGTACAGCCGATCAGAATGGATTGACGATACGCTGTGCATCTACTCGCTGGGCAATTTGATCTCGGCACAGGATGGCACAACTAAGCGGGTCGGTCTGCTTGCGGGAGTGACGATTACGAAAACGACGTTTGAAGGTCAAAGTCATATTCAGTTAAGCGCGCCGCGGGCGGATTTGGTCTACACGCAGTATACAAAGGGATACCAACTTCAAGCTGAAATTCTTTGATGAAATTGAAGAAAGCGAACTGAAGGATGTCTGGGGCGTTTATGACCAGTACGGTCAGATTGTGACGGACGGCGGCGCGGTAAGCCAGCTGGGCGGTTTGTAGTCAGGAGGATCTGCGCTGAGAAGCGAAGCAGTTTTTACAATGAAAGAGGAAAAAGCAGGGGGAACAAAGACCGATTCGGGCTTGAACAACCTGCTTTATTGATTGAATGAGGAGAAGGAGGGAAAGTGGATGAATCTGTTTTCAAAGGCAGGGCTTGTCTTGGCTGGGTTTGCGGTCTTTTCGGGGCAGGCTTCGGCTTCTTTAAGCCGCATGATCGCAGACTGCTGCAGGGAAGTCTAACGCTGGGGTTGGCGGCTTGGGCTTTTTGTTTTCTCAATTACGCTGAACGGGCCGTATGCCTTCGGCGTCTTTCGCAGCGCAAATGGGATTCCGTTGGCGTGGGTAGGGAAATCGTCCGGGAGAACCAATCAAGCGGCGCGGATTCGATTACCGTGGAAATTGATTTTAAACAGCTGTTTGCGAACGGCTTGATGTTTGTGCCGGGCGGGTTTCTGATGGCCTGGCTGAAACCCTCGTTTCGTAATGGGATGCGGATCGCGGTCAGCGCCGCGGGCTGTTCCCCTTTTCATCGAAACGATTCAGTTTTTCATCGGGCGAATTGCGGATATCGACGACGTGCTGATGAACAGTCTGGGGCGCGCTGGTGGGGTTCATGTTATTCCAGTTCGGCTTCCGGCTGGTTTCAAGCCTTTGTAAGGATGGCGGAGTCATTGCCGACAAGCGCGAGCGCCGTCGGATCGGAAATTGAAAAAAGTCAGAAATCCATCCACGGTCCAACGGTGATGTCCGGCACGGAGATTCTGACGGAAAATTATATGAACGCATGATTCAATCGTCTGGCGGCCGCAAGCTTTGCGTGATCATTCAAAAATTGGGGGAGAGAAATCATCTGACTGACAGAGCCGGGCAAATCCGGCAGGGTTCATCAAGGATCAAGCCGCGCGAAGCGCTCCACGAAACAGACCGCGCCAAATCACAGACAAAAAAGAAGCTGGCCGGACAAAGCCCGATTGGACTTTGCTGCCAGCTTTCGTATTTTTGTAAGAACGCTTTTGCCGTTAGTCATCGTTTGACCTGAGCTTGGCGTTACCACCAGGAAGCTTTTGCCGCCTTGAGGAACAATCCAGTTTTTCCCTTCCAGATACGGAATCAACATGCGGAAAAACAGCGCCAGCAGTACGATTTCAATCGGAAGCATGAGCGTGTTTTTGACAAGGCTTTTCGCGAAATAATAGAGATAACCTTTGGAGTATAACATATAACTCCACAACGAACCCAGACCGACATTGACGAACAGATTGATCAAAAACCGGCTGAGCGCCAGCCGCAAAGACGGTGATTTTGTGCGGTAGAGAAACAATGCGAAAATCAGCGCTCCGGCCATACTGGATAACGTGTAGCCCGGGAAAACGGACCGTTGGGATGAATCGCGAATTCGATCAGATCGCCGATGCCCCCGCAGAGCACCCCGACCACAGGGCCGCTGACAGCGCACTGCACCGCCGTGATCAGATAGGTAAAATAGATGTAGAGATTATCGGCGACGGGAATCCGGAACGAAGCGATCGCCATTTTTAAAGCCATGCACAGCGCGGCGAGCCGCAAGAATCCGGACGCGTCGGGTTTCCGCGGACGCTTTCCAGTAAGCGCGCGAAAACGGATGAGAAAAGAGAGCTTTGGAAAACTGAGCCATAAAAAACCTCCTCTTTTCCCTCTGACAGGTAAAAAGAGAAGGTCATGCCTTCGATTTTCGGGTCAGCGGGATGCGGAACCTGCACCGCAAGAAACCTTTTCGTCCTTCTGACAACTCCCCGTTCAGAAGGCACTTAACGCGCAGGAACCTACTCTGTTTGTGAAGAATATACCCCGAATTCACGCCGATGTCAAATGAAATTTATAACACGAAGAACAGATACAGGGAGTAGCCCAGGATTAAGCTGATTCCCTGCATTTTCGATCCCTTTTCCTTCATCAGCAGCAGAGCGAGCATCGTGATCAGCAGGCAGGCCGGCATGTCCAACGTCAGACTTTGCGCCGATACCGGCAGCGCTTGACCGGAAACAAAGGAACAGATCGGCAGGATCAAGGTCAGATCAAGGATGTTCGCGCCGATGAGGTTGCCGATCGACAAAGCTCGATTCCTTTTTGACAATCGCGGTAATCGTTGTGACTAACTCCGGCAAGGAGGTGCCGATGGCGATCATCGTGACCGCTACGATTCGTTCCGGAACGCCGAAGAAAGCCGCCAGCGCGCTGCCGCTGTTGACCAACAGGCTGCGAACCGGCGACAATGCCCAGCGCGCCCAGCAGGAACATGACGATCCGGCGGCCAATTTCCTTCCGCGTCGTCTGAATCCGATCGCTGTCGTCCTGCGCTTCATCGCGTTGCGGACATTCTCCGCCATGGAAATCAGAAAGATCGCGATCAGGATACGCTGCCGGCAAGGCTCAGCGAGCCGGATAAGCTGAAGCCCAGCAAGCACCGCGGCCGCCGCGATCAACAGCCCGCAGTGCTTTACGTAATCCCGGCGCCGGATCGCGATTGGCATGAAGATCATCGCGACTGCCAGAATCAGGCCGGTGTTGGCCGTAACGGAGGCCGACGGCGTTGCCGATCGCCATTTCCGTTTGCCCTGCAGCGCCGCCAAGACCGAAACGATCATTTCCGGCAGCGTAGTGGCCAGGCTGACGATCGTCGCGCCGACGATGAAGGAAGGGATCCCGGAAGCCTTGGCGATCCAGCTGGCGCATCGACAAACAGATCGCCGCCCTTGACGACGAGGAAGACCCCGGCGATAAATAAAATAACTGCGATTTCAATACTCATCATTCATTCTCCTCTTTCATAATCCAAGCCGAAAAAAAGAAGACCTGTCTGCGTTTTTATGAAAACGCCGGACAAGTCTTGTCAATTACCTCTAAGCCAGACGAAGTCGTTCGTCATGTTGTTGACTTAGCAACGCGGAATTTCCGCGGTGACTACTCCCTTATCAATCCCGAATATTTTAACAAAAAGAATCTCGCCCGTCAATCGTGAAAAAACGGGAAACCATACAAAACCGCGGTGATGATCGGTTTTACTTCCCCTGCCACAGACCCGCAGCGATTGACATTTTACCCCTGACCGTATAATTAAAGCGCAAGCTGTCGTGGCGGCGGAAAGGAACGGAAGATCCAGATGAAACAAAAGCAACTGGATTGCGGCGCGCATCAGATCCCGGCGTTGGAAGCGATGAAAGAAAACGGATCACCACGGTCCGCATTGGAATCAAAGGCTATTCCGCACGGGCCGCAAGGCTGTTTGGCGAAGCCGAAGCGGAAGAGATTATTCAGCGCTGTCATGCGCTGGGATTGGATTGGGAAATCCTTTTCAACCGGTTATGGATGGAAGAAGAACTGGAAGAGATGGAGCGGAAGCTAAGACAAATCCAGGCCTGGGATCCGGCGGGCATCGTTTATATGGATCCGGCGGTGGTTATGGCGGCGGAAACGCTCGGCATCCAAGACCGGCTCGTTTATGCCCCGGACACGCTGACGACCAATGCGAAGGATATCCGGACGATGCTTGAGCTGGGCGTCGGCCGCGTCGTTCTGGCGGCGGAAATCACGCTGGAAGAAATCCTGGACATCGCCGGGAAAGTCGAAGGCGCTCAGCTGGAGGTGCAGATCCATGGCCGGCAGGTCATGGCCTATTCCCGCCGGCCGTTAGTGTCCAACTATGTTCAGGTGATCGGCAGGACGATTGAGGATCTGCCCAAACGGCGCGATCTTTTTATTTAATTGAAGCGACACGGACCGGGAAAATGCCGATTCTTGAGGATGAAGAAGGAACGGCGGTTTATATGGAAAGCACGCTGTGTTTCTTTCCGGCAGATCCGCCAGCTCAGGGACAGCGGAATCGGTCATTTCATGCTGGACAGCTTATTTTCCTGCGATCAAGAGCTGATCGAAGCCCGGCAGGCCTACGCCGCGGTGCTGGCCGGCGCGGATCCTTTAACTCAGCAGGCCCAGCTGGCTCAGCGCTGGCCGGCGATGAATTATGGATCGGGCTACTATGAATTAAAGACCAATCTGACCAAGGAGGACGCGGCATGAGGAAAAGCATTGAACTGTTGGCGCCGGCCGGCGATTTAGCACGTTTGAAAACCGCTGTCCGCTATGGCGCGGATGCGGTCTATCTGGGCGGCAAGCGGTTTTCGCTGCGCTCCCGCGCCAGTAATTTTGAGCTGGAGGATATCGCCGAGGGCGTGGCGTTTGCCCGGGAATATGGCGCGCATGTGCATGTGACCGTCAATATCATTCCGCACGAAGAAGATTTTGAAGGACTGGATGACTACCTGCGGCAGCTGGAAAGCGTCGGCGTCCACGCGGTGATCGTCGCTTCGCCTTCGATCGTTCGGCGGGTGAAGACCGTCGCGCCCAAACTGGAAGTGCATCTCAGTACGCAGATGTCCAGCACCAACTCCCAAGCCGTCCGGTTTTTATCAGCGCTTAGGCGCGGACCGGGTCGTGCTGGCACGCGAGTGTACGATGGAACAGATCCGTCTGATCTGCGCTCACAGCGACGTGCCGATCGAAACCCTTTATTCACGGCGGCATGTGCGTGAACTATTCCGGCCGCTGTACGCTGAGCAACGCGATGACGCTGCGCGACGCCAACCGCGGCGGTCGCGCGCTCAATCCTGCCGCTGGCGCTATCATCTTTATCAGGATCCGAGAAGCTGAGCGACGATTCGTTGTTGTTCTCAATGGGATCGAAGGATTGATGGCGGCCGCCTATGTCAAAGCGATGATGGAAGCCGGCGTGGCCAGCCTGAAAATTGAAGGACGGATGAAATCCGCTTATTATATCGCGGTTGTCGTGCGCGCGTACCGCCGGCTGATCGACGCGCTGAGCGAGTGGCCCGACGCCGATCCGGCGCCGATTGTTCAGGCAGCCTGCGATGAACTGATGCGGGCTGAAACCGGCCTGCCTGCCTGGGTTTTCTTAAAGGAATTCCCGGCCCGCAGGATCATTTGTACGACAATGTGCCTTCCCGCGTAACGCATGATTTCCTGGCGCAGGTGCTGGATTATGATCCCGTGCGCGGCCAGGCCTTGATCGAGGTGCGCAATCATTTTGAAATCGGCGAAACCCTGGAGGCCTTCGGTCCGCATCTGGAGAATACCGCGTTTGTTTTGGAAACGATGACGGAAATGGACGGAACGGCATTTGCCGTGGCCAATAAGCCAGCTCGCCTTTTGCTGGATCAACGCGCCAGTCCCGCTGCATCCCTATGATTTGATCCGGCGAAAGGAGCGAAAGCTATGATGTGGTTTGAAGGCGCGCTGAGCGTAAAGGCGGTGATGCTCGCGGGACGGCGAGAGGTGGCAAAGCTGGCGGTGGATCAGCGGAAAAGGATAAGGATACGGCGTATATTCTCCATCAGGCGGATCGGCTGGGATTCCCGTCGAGCGCTGGCCGCGGGAAGCGATCGATCAGCAGGCATCCGGCCGCACTCACGGCGGGATCCTTGCTTTGGCTGGGGAGCGGGTCTATCAATCCGTGGCTGATTGCTTAAATGATCCCAAGCCGTTTGTCGCGGTGCTGGAAGGGATTGAGGATCCGTTTAATCTTGGCTATGCCTTCCGCACGTTATACGCCGCGGGATGCACGGGCGTGCTGATGGGCAGCCGGGACTGGCAGAACGCGCAGGCGACGATTGTGAAGTCCAGCGCCGGAGCCAGCGAACAGCTGCCGTGGTGTCTTTGCGAAGATCTTGGCGAGGCGGTGCGCCAGTGCCGCCAGGCAGGATGCGTTCTGTACTGTGCCCAGCGCAGCGACGCCGTCGATTATTTTGATGCCGATTTCAATCAGCCAATCGTGCTGGCGATCGGGGAGAACTGCGCGGCCTGAGCCGCGATGTTTTAGCCCAAAGCGACCAGAACATTGTAATTCCCTATGCCCGGCCAGTCCGCAGCGCTCTCAACGGCACCAGCGCCGTGGCGGCGATCAGCTTTGAGGTTGTCCGGCAGCGCCGCTAGTTCCTACCAGCGGCAACGATCGCGACGCTGAACTGCGCCGGGTCAAGCGAGAAAATAAAAAAACGTGCCGTCCTTGCGCGGAACGCATAGACTAAGACGGATGACGTTGGCTTGGCAGTCTGATCCGGCAGTGAGATCAGCTTGAACAGCGGCGACAGACTTCGGCAAACGTCCTTTATTCCTAAAAAGTGAAAAACCAGTCGGCAAAGTAAGTCCTGCGCAAAAAAGTCTGATAAAAACATAACAAAAGTTATGAAAGAAATGAAAGATATTGAGAAAATCTTTCATTTCTTTTTGAAAGTGTTATAATAGACTGGTGTTGAAGGAGGCCCGGCATGAAAGAAGCGATTTATCTCAAACGCAATATGGCGTTGATCAACTACACCAAGGCGTACTATACGACGGCGGAGGAGTTGTTGTCGAGCGACAGCTTTTCCTTATTTCTGGATTTGTATTTGAATTATTGTTCCCATACCGATCCGCAGCTGTTCGAGTGGCTGCAGCGCGCGGCTTCCGATCGAAGAGGTTAAAAGATCTGATCCGCCTGCTGAAGGTGATGCAGGTGCTGGACGTTGAGGAAATTGCCCATCCGTATTTCAGAGATCGGCAGAAAATGCTGGCGGTGATTGAAGACTGTTATCATTTCTGGCGGAATATGCAGCGCTATTCCATCATTTATACGCGCAATGAGGAAGGGCAGCTGGCTAATTTTATGGAAGCGGACGCCAAGTTCCATCAGATGATTCTTGATTTTTACCGCACAGTCCAGCAGAAAACCCAGGGCTCGAAAAAACCGCGTGTACCGGCAGCTTCAGGCCGGGACCAACGCCAGCCTGCTGCTAAGGGATTATCCGTGGCCTGCGCCGGAAGGCTATCGCGAACTGAGCGATATTCCGTTTGTGCATACGATTATGATGCGCACCCGCTGATCATCCATCCCCGCAGCAACAAGCGGTTAGGCATGTTCACCGAAGTCGGCGCCAATCCGATGGCCGAATGGGTGAAGGGCGACGAGGAATGGATGTGCTTTCCGCTAAAGGTGGGATCTTTGTTATGCTACACCTATTTCCATCGTGATTTTGACCGCCGGAGCCGTGAAGCGCTGGCCAATCTGTTTGAGCTGGCCTCGGACGAGGACTGCATCGGCGCCAAGCCGGATCTGCTTTTTGTTCGGCAATCCCGACGATCAGAACGACACGGTGTTCTATCACGATCAGGCCAACGCGATGTGGGTCGGCAAGGTGTCTTACGGCGATGTCATCGAATATTTTGGCTATCTGAAAAAATGATCCTGACGCCGCACAATCTGGCGATGATCGAGAAGGGCTGGCTGCCGCCGCACGGCGCGATGATCAATCTGACGCCGCAGGACGGAACGAAAAAGGCGTCGTCATGATCAGGGATTCCGGCGCCGGCAAGTCGGAAACGATTGAAGCGCTGACCAATTTAAGCGAGGATGTGATCGTCAGCCGGAAATCATTTTTGACGATATGGGCTCGCTGCATTTAAACGAGCAGGGACAGATCCGCGCGCAGGGTACGGAAATCGGCGCGTTTGTCCGGCTGGATGATTTAGATAAGGGCGCCTACCGCGACATGGACCGTTCGATTTTCTTCAATCCGGAAAGCGCCAATGCCCGCGTCGTCATCCCGGCTTCGCCTTATGATACGATCATTACCGATCAGAAGGTCGATCTGTTTCTCTATGCCAACAACTATACGGACAAACGGGGACTGCGCGCGTTTGACAGTAAGGAAGAAGCGGTCCAGACCTTTATAGAAGGCAAGCGGTTCGCGTTGGGAACGACACAGGAAAAAGGCCTGTCGACGACCTTTTTCGCCAATCCGTTCGGACCGATGCAGAAGCAAGCGGAGTGTTTAAAATCATCGATCAGATGTTCGCGGCGCTATTGGATCAGAAGATCTTCCTCGGCGAAATCTACACGGGGCTGGGTCTTCCGGAAGAGGGCGGCAATGCTCTGGAGATCGCGGCGAAGGAGCTGCTTGCGAAAATCAGCGAGAAATAATCAGTCTGTCATTGTACAATAACAGTTGAAAAGTCGGATTTTCGTCCGGCTTTTTGCGTTTCTTATCGGCAGGATTCCAATAAGGGTCAGCGGTTGTTCAGCCGTTCTTTTCTGACTTGACTATAGCGAGGAATCGCTGAGGAATCAGAGATTGATTAAGGATAGGGAAAACTGCTGGAAGCATAACTACTAAGGTATAATAAAACGCCGGCCCGCAGACCAGCGTTTTATTGTGGAAAAGAGAAAGGGATTAGGCGTTGACGACGGCGGCGAACAGATCGTTCAGGCCTTCGCTCATCGTCGGATGGGTGTAGATGCCGTCGCGTAAAACCGTATACGGCAGCTTGGCGTCCATTGCCAGCTTGATCAGGTTGATCATTTCATGCGATTCCTCGCAGAAGAAATGCGCGCCGAGGATCAGATCGGTCTTTGCGTCGATGACGACTTTTAACAGTCCGTCCGTTTTGCGCAGGACCTGGGCTGGAATGGCCGCGGCCGGGATTTTGGCGATTTTGATTTCATATCCGGCTTTGCGTGCTTCTTCTTCGCTGATACCCACGCGGGAGAACGGCGGATCCATGAAGACGCTGTATGGTACGGCGCCGCGGTTGGCAGTTGTGCGCGGTCCCTGATTCAGCGCGTCGCGGACAATGCGGGAGTCATCCAGCGAGATATATGTGAACTGCAGGCCGCCCACGACGTCGCCCATCGCCCAGATATGATCCACGGAAGTTTTAAATGTTCGTCGACCGCGATCGCGCCGCGGGAAGTCAGGGCAATCCCCTGCCGCTTCCGGGGTGCAGGTTGTCCAGCTGCGGCCGGCGGCCGGTGGCGACTAGCAGCGCGTCGCAGCGCAGCTCGGTTGTCGTTTCATTCTGATTTAAGCTCAATACGGTTTCCGCGGCCTCATCGCGAACCTCGGCTAACGCGGTATTGCGCATTAACCGTACGCCCCGGCGGGCTGCTGGCTTCCACGGCGTCGGCGATCTCCAGATCCTCACGCGGCAGGAAGCGTTCCCCTGGCTGCAGGATTGTTACCTCGGAGCCGAAATTGGCGAACATCGAAGCGAACTCCAGACCGATATAACCGCCGCCTAAGATCACCAGCCGCTTGGCAGCGTTTCTAATTCCATGATGCTTTCGCTGAGGTAGACCCGCGCGCTTTGCTTTAATCGGGAATGTCCGGAACAAACGGCTTCGCTCCGGTATTGATGAAGATCCGCTTCGCTTCAACGATTTCCTCGCCCTGTTTCAGCTGAATGCGGACGTGATGATCGTCGATAAACGAAGCTTCCCGTCGATCACTTCGACCCCGGCGGCGATCAGCTTGTCATAGTTCTTTTCCGCAAACATCGCGGTGAGGCGGCGTTTTCTTCAATCGCCTGATAGAAATGAAGCTGCCGGTCCTGTGAACTGCCGCCCTGAATGGCGGGAGTGGCGGGCGCTGTTTTCCAGCGATTTCGTCGGCAGGCAGGCGACGTTGATGCACGTTCCGCCGTACATCATCGGCGATTTTTCCACCAGCGCTGTGCTTTGACCTTGTTTGGCAAGACTGCCGGCCAGGGTTTTTCCGCCCTTGCCGAAGCCGATGATCAGATTATCGAATGTTTTCATGAATAGGTTCCTCCTCGTTTTTCATGATGATTTTTCAGGCTGGATTCAAAGAGATCCTGAAGCAGATCCCAAAGCGTCAGCCGCTGCAGACTTTGCAGACATTGTTCGTTTAACTGGCGGTAGATTCTGTCCATTTCCGCGGCCATGCTGGAAGCGACCAGACAGCTCATTTCCGGATCGCCGCTGCGCCATTTCTTTCCACTAAAGCTGCGTTGAGCGCTGGCAATCTGGGCGCAGCGTGATGTCCTGCGGCGGGCGGTTTAAGCGGTAGCCGCCGTCAGCTGCCCTCTTGGGAAACGACGATATTTGACCGGCACAGAGCCGCCATGATCTTGCGGACGCGGACGGGATGGGTACAGATGTTGGCAGCCAGCCTCGTCGCTGGACTGGGGGGCGTTTTTGTGCGCCAGGTACACCGCGGCGTGAATCGCGACCGTCAGTTCGCTGGTCATGACTCCGCCTCCTTGGTGAGGGGATAGGGCCACTGAAGCAGTCCGCCGAAATCATAGACCTGCTTGTAGCCGAGCTGAACTAATTTAGCCGCGGCCTGCGCGCTGCGGTGACCGGAGCGGCAGCAGACAAGCAGGATCGCGTCTTCGTCCGGCAAAGCGGACAGCGCCGCATGTCGATCGTTTCATTCGGCAGATTGACCGCCTGAGGAATATGTCCTGGGGAATTCATCAGGCCGGCGGACGTCGATGACGGTGACCGCTTCGATCCATTTTCTGCTTGGCCGCCTGCGGCGTCAGCCGGATCACTTTGGCTTTGGCGGATTTGCCCATTAAGCGGGAAAAGAATGAGTGCATAGCTTCCTCCGAAAGAACATGAAGTTCTTTTGATACTGTAATCATAATAAGTTACAGTTATCTTTGTCAAGCGTTACACAAAGAAAAACAGAAAAAACCAAGAATTCATGATAAGATAGAAAAATGAACGGAAAAAACGCAGCTCTCCCGTTAAGGGAGGATCTATGATCTGTTTGCGGAGGAGGAAAAGAGGATGCTGAAAATTGGAGAGTTCTCAAAAATGGGAAAGACGACGATCAAAACTCTGCGTATTATGATTCGATCGGACTGCTGCGGGCCGAAGCAGATCCGACGCGGATACCGGCTACCGCTGGTACCCAGCAACCGCCGCGCTGTATCCAAATCCAGCAGTGGCGGCAGCTGGGACTCAGCGTGGACATGATCGCAGGAATTCTGCGCGGAAATAAAGCGAAACCGGCGCGGCGCTGGATCAACGCCGCTCTCAGATCCGCGGATCTCGGATTTAATGCGCTGACAGTCCGCCGTACTGAGCGCGCCCTAACGACAGGCGCAAAGCGAGAGCGTTATGAAAATCAATGTTATCGTCAAAGAACTGCCGAATGCATCGTGATGGCCCGCAGGTCCGCAGTGCCGAATTACAGCGATCTGCTGAAAGAATTCCCGTTACGGAGCCAAAGGTTGCCAATATCGGATCTGAAATGCACGCAGCCGGATTACTGCTTCGTGAAGGAGCTGGACGGCGAATATCGCGAAACGAACATCCATGTCGAGATCTGCCAGGCGGTGGAAACGCTGAAGCCGGATTTGAGGACGTCGGAGGATTCCGCAGGGAGCCGGCTGTGGAAGCCGCCTGCGCCTTGATGAAGGAAGCTACGAAGGCTTCAGTGAGGTCTATGCGGCGGCCTTGATGCAGTGGATTGAAGACAATCACGCGGAAATCGTCAGCGTACACGCGCGAAAGC
>VOFH01001613.1_pt1 | contig 29832 bp, 58 predicted proteins | sample 5384091 | NCBI WGS metagenome assembly VOFH01 (sample SAMN12384727, study PRJNA508395) | human gut metagenome | isolation source: healthy gut G | host: Homo sapiens
CCGTTTCTGAAGAAATCACTGGTAATCACAGAAACAGATGTGATAGATTATATAGTTGATTTTAGTAGTTGATTGTGAGAGGAGTATAGAAAAATGACAAAGGATATGACACAGGGAAAGCCGCTGAAGCTGATTCTGGGCTTTTTCCATTCCACTGCTGATCGGTAAATATTTTTCAGCAGTTTTATAATATGGTGGATTCCATTATAGTAGGGCAGTTTATCGGAGAGGAGGCACTGGCGGCCGTGGGTTCAACCGGTTCCATGGTGTTCCTTGTAAATCGGTTTTTGCAATGGAATTGCCAGCGGGTTTGGGGTTATGATATCCCAGGCCTTTGGAGCAGGAGATAAAAAGCGTCTGCGAAATCTACGTCGCTGTGGCACTGATGCTCAGCGCTGTGGTAATGGTGGTTTTAACCGGGTGACCATGGTGACAACGGAGCCGCTTCTGCACCTCATGAGAACGCCTGAAAATATTATGGATGGTGCTTCTTCTTATTTAATGATAATTTACGGCGGCCTGGGGCAACGCTCTATTATAATGTGCTTTCCTGCATACTCAGAGGCGTGGGGGACAGCAGGACGCCGCTCTATTTCCTGATTGTGTCCTCTCTTTTAAATGTAGTGCTCGATCTGTTGTTTGTTATCACCTTCCATATGGGGTGGCCGGTGCCGGGCTGGCTACGGTAATCGCCTTCAGGAGTTTTGCGGTTGTGCCTGATTTATATGTTTAAAAAGTTTCCGATGCTGAGACTGGAAAAATCAGATTTGATGCCGGTGGTATACGGTAGTTCAGATGTTCAGTGTTGGCCTTCCCATGGCGCTTTCAATTTTCCATTACTGCTGTTGGCGTTATGATATCCTTGCAGAGTGCAATCAATGATTTCGGCTCCACCGTGGTGGCTTCCTTACACAGCTTCTAAGGTGGAGAACCTGTCTACACAGATCATGATTACGCTGGGGGCGGCGATGGCGACGTATTGCGGACAAAATATGGGGAGCCGGACGGTTTGACCGGGTGAAAGAAAGGGGCGCCAGTCCTACATAATTGTACTGGGAGCGGTAGGTGTTGCAGTTGTCTCGGCCGTGTGCGGCGAAAGCATTGTCCGCTGGTTTATATCCAACCCATCTGAGGAGGTGCTGGCGTATGCGACAACTTATCTGCATACGATTTCATGGTATTTCGTATTTTTGGCGTTCCTGTTTTTATACCGCAATGTCCTTCAGGGGCTTGGCAATGGAATTCTTCCCATGCTGTGCGGTGTGGCGGAGATGGTTGTAAGAACCATTATCGCCTTTACGCTCACAGGCCAATGGGGATATATGGCGATTTGTATGGCGAGCCCGCTGGCATGGATCGCGGCATGTGTTCCATTATGGCTCTGTTATCAGATACAGATTCGTGAGCGGCAGAGATGGTTTTAAGAAAACGTACAGTACGTGCCTGATCAAAACGGCCTGTTTTAAGCTCCGCCGATCAAGATAAAAAGCCCGGGAAGAAATATGGTTGGGTTTCTCAGTCCGAAAAAATGCCTGTTTTTGCAATTGCCGGATATTTAAGAAATTTGCAGTAAAGGCAGGGCTTCCACGAATCCTTTGTTTATGGTATACTGTAAAGGAAAATTATTAAATTTACATAAAATATAACAAAATGGAGGAGAGAAACATGAGTGAAGAAAGAAATGAAATTTTGGAGCAGGCTGCGCAGAGAAAGAGGTCGGATGCAGTGACTGAAACAGCAGACGCAGTAGTGGACACTGCAGGGACCGCATCAGCAGGAGGCGGCAGCCCCGGAGACGGAGAGGCCCCGGCTCCCCAGCCGGAAGCCCGCGTTGAGACTATGGAAGACTATGCCAAAGAACTGGAGGCTTCCTTCAAACGCGTTAAGGAAGGCGATATCCTGACCGGAACTGTAGCAGGTGTGACGGAAGACCAGGTTTTGGTTGATTTGAAATACTACGCAGGCGGCGTTATTAATAAGGAGAATATCAACGGTGATCCGGATTTCCAGCTTCAGGCGGAGATTCATCCTGGCGATGAGATTACAGCCACGGTCATCAGCACCGACGACGGGGAGGGCAATATCGAGCTTTCCATGAAGGAGGCCAATGAGAACCGGTTATGGGATAAGTTTGCCGCGATGATGGCTGACCGCACCATCGTAAATGTTAAGATTGCAGAGATCGTAAAGGGCGGAGCCGTTGCGTATCTGGAGGGTGTCAGAGCATTTATTCCGGCTTCCAAGCTGGCGGCGGAATATGTTGAGAACTTAGAGGAATATAATGGAAAGACGATAGAAGCCACTGTCATTACCGCCGATGCGGAAGCGAAGAAACTGGTGCTTTCCGGTAAAGAACCTGCGCGTGCAAAGCTTCAGGAAGAAAAGAATAAGAAGATTGCCAAGTGCGAGGTGGGCGCCGTTATGGATGGAACCGTAGATACGTTAAAAAGAGTATGGCGCGTTTATCAACCTGGAAAATGGCTTATCCGGACTTCTGCACATTTCACAGATCAGCAATCAGAGAATCAAGCATCCGGGAGCTGTCTTAAAGGAAGGCCAGACTGTAAAAGTAAAGATTATCTCCATCAAGGACAATAAGATCAGCTTAAGCATGAAGGCTCTTGAACCGGATGAGGAAATCGACCTGGAAGGATTTGATTTACAAGGGCGACGGAGAAGTGACTACAGGCCTGGGCGCACTGTTAAAAGGATTAAAATTTTAGAAAGTCAGGAAAAAGAATATAAAATGCTGGGTTTCTATGGTATACTAATTCTAACGGGCAGAGGCGTTTTGTCGCGGCTCTGCCCGGACTGACTAGAATGCGGACACGTGGTGAGGAAGGGAGGAATGAAGATGAATATTCCCAATTCATTTAACCAGGTTGACCAGTGGAAATCTGTGATGTTTTTGTATGACTCGGCATTAAAGAAATCAATACAAAGATTGAGATACTCAATAATGAGTTTGTGCACATCTACAATTACAATCCGATTGAGCACATCAAGTCCCGTCTTAAGACGCCGGACAGTATCGTTAAGAAGCTGAAGCGCTACGGATTTGAAGTGACGATCGACAACATGGTGGAAAAGTTAAGCGATATCGCGGGAATAAGGATTATCTGTTCCTTTACATCAGATATCTATCAGATCGCTGAGATGATAACGAAACAGAGCGATGTTACGGTGCTCTATGTAAAAGATTATATTAAGAATCCAAAGCCAAACGGATATAAGAGTTACCATATGGTTGTGACGATTCCGATTTATCTGACTGACGGACCTGTCGATACGAAGGTGGAGATTCAGATCAGAACGATTGCCATGGACTCCTGGGCAAGTCTGGAACATAAGATTTATTACAAATTTGAAGGAAATGCCCCGGCGTATTTACAGCAGGAGTTAAAGGCCTGTGCAGACGTGGTGAATATGCTGGATGTAAAGATGTTTTCCCTAAATCAGGCTATTTTGGAACTTGCAGAGGCACAGCGGGAGCAGGATCAGGAGATGCCCGATGATGAGGAAGTGGCAGAGGAAGAATTACCGTAGAATGTGGGCAGCCAGAGCGGATTCCATCCGTTCGGGCTGCTTTTTAGCAAATCAGGCGAGGACTGACAGTGAATGGAACGAATAACCCTGTAGAAGAAGGTTGTATATGAGGACGTTGACGAAGGAAACATGCCAGATTCTTAAATTTAATCAGAAGAATGCATTGCTTTTTTGAAGTCCTGTATCGCCTGCTCACCGGGCCGCTTTATCTCTTTCTGCTTAATAAGGGGTTAAAGTGGTCCCTAAAGATGGCCGGATACAGCTATTTAACTGCGGGCAATTTCGGTTATTTCCTGCTGAAGCCGGGGACGATCCTCATGATTCTTGTGATAGGGATTGTTGGTATCCTCTTTCTCGCGCTTGAGACCGGCTGTCTGCTGACCCTGTTTCAGGGAGCGGCGTATTTCAGGAAGCTCAGTGTGGGAGAGAGATATTTTTAGGCGGATTATCGAAGCTGTCTGATGAGATTAAGAAGAAAAACTGGCGGCTGGGGCTTCTGATTCTGGCTGATTATGGGATTTCCAACCTCTATCTGATCTACCGGGTTTTAACCCATGTTAAGCCGCTGAATTTTGTCATGTCAGAGCTGATGAAGCAGAACGCGGGACGGCTGGCAGTCTGTGCTGCGGTGGTGCTATCCTCCTGGCCGTTGTACCGGGGCTGTACACCTTTCACGCCTGTATGATCGAACAGAAGAATTTCCGGATGGATACAGGCGAAGCCGGAGGCCGCTGAAGGGGCATTTGGCAAACACGGTGGTTTTGCTGGGCGGATATTATGCGGGACTGATTCTCCTGCTTCATGTGATCTATATTTTCTGTATCCTGGTAGCGGCGGTTGGTATGAGCCTGTTTACGGACAATCGCCTGGCGCTGGCGATTCTGCCGGCGGTCGGGGACCGGATCGAGCTGGTGCTTATCTTCCTGGCCAGCATGGGCCTGGCACTGGGAATTTTGCAGCGCTTAGCGTCCAGTATTACCAATACAGCAACCGGCTGAGCCGGGAACCCCGGTGGGATTTTTCCTATCCTCCAGAAAATCGTTCCGCGGACGGATCCTGGGCGCGGAGTGGCTGTAGCGGCAGCGCTCAGCCTCTTCTTTCTCTTCAACCTTGTGAGAAATGGTTCCGCCATTACAGACGATATCCTGACGGAGATTCAGATTACCGCGCACAGCTCTAAATCTGCACCGGAGAACACCATGGCTGCGATGGAACTGGCAGTGGAGAATCTGGCCGATTTTGTGGAGATCGATGTGCAGGAGACGGCCGACGGCGTTGTGGTTCTGGGGCATGACTCCACATTGAACGGGTGGCAGGTGTGAACCGGACGATTGGCTCCTATACGCTGAAGGATCTGCAGGATCTGGATGTGGGGCAAATGGTTTTCCAGGGAGTTTGAAGGGGAGCGGATTCCGACGCTTACAGAGGTTATGGATTACTGCAAGGGCCGGATCAAGATGAATATTGAAATTAAAAATCTGGGGAAGGACAGTCCGCTGCCGGATAAAGTGGTGCAGTTAATTACGGACCATCAGATGAAGGAACAGTGTGTGGTGACGTCCACGCGCCTCCTATCTGTCCAGGGTGAAGGAATTGGATCCGGATATACGAACCGGATATATTATTTCTGCCGCATACGGCGATTATTACTCGGATGATGATGTGGATTTTATCAGTATCCGCTCCAGCTTTGTCAGCGGAAAGCTGGTGGAAGCCGCTCATGAAAAAAGGAAAAGCGATCCATGCATGGGCCGTGAACAACAAGAGTGAGATGGAGCGGATGAAGATGCTGGGAGTTGACAACATCATTACGGATTACCCGGTACTGGCGAGAGAGATTGTCTATCGGGAAAGAGCGACGGAGACGCTGTTTGAATATCTCCGGCTGGTATTAAAATAGACGCAGCAGTTCAGGAAACTGCCGCCAATAGACAGGAGTGAACGACATGAAGGTGGTACTGCAGAGAGTGTTCCCCGCGCGGCGGTGTCCGTGGATGGGGAAGTGATTGGCGCCATCGGAAAAGGATTTCTGCTTCTGCTGGGTGTTTCGGATACGGACACAGAGCAGACGGCGGACCGATGGTGGATAAGATATGCAAACTGCGTATCTTTTGAAGATGAGAATGGAAAGACAAATCTTTCACTGGCGGATGTCGGCGGAGCGCTTCTGGTGGTAAGCCAGTTTACGCTGTATGCCGACTGTAAAAAGGGCAACCGTCCCAGCTTTATAAAGGCTGGAGGCCCGAAGCTGGCGGAGGAACTGTATGAATATGTGATTTCACGGTGCCGCGAGCGCGTACAGATGGTGGAACATGGAAGCTTCGGTGCACACATGATCATTGATCTGAAAATGACGGACCGTTTACCCTGGTACTCGACAGCGAAGAACTTTAATAAACGGATAGTACAATAGACAAATATGGAGGTTATTAACACGATGGAAAAGACTAGAGGAGAACTTTTAGCAGAAGAATTAACCTGGGAATTCCCCAATATTGCAAAGGAAGCACCAGAACAGAGAGAGGTCTGCGGAGATGTTCTGTGCAGGCTACAAAGCATTTCTGGATAAGGGAAAAACAGAGCGGGAATGTGTAAAGGAAGCCGTTAAAATACTGGAAGCGGCAGGTTATGAGCCTTTCGAAGCCGGCAAGAAGTATGCGGCTGGAGACAAGGTATACATGGTGAACCGGAAAAAAGCAGTGATAGCGACTACGTTTGGAAGCAAACCGTGGAAGAGGGGCTTCGTTTCAATGGAGCGCATATCGATTCCCCCGCGTCTCGATTTGAAACCGAATCCTGTTTATGAAAAAAGTGATCTGGCGTATTTTAAGACTCATTATTATGGTGGAATCCGCAAATACCAGTGGGGGCCACCCCGTTATCCATGCATGGAGTGATCGTGAAGAAAAACGGTGAGATAGTAGAAGTGAATATCGGCGAGCAGGAAGGTGATCCGGTCTTCTGTGTGACTGATTTACTCCCCTCATCTGGCGGCCGACCAGAATATGCGCCCCTTAAAGGATGGGCTGAAGGGCGAAGAGCTGAATGTAATCATCGGTTCCGTTCCCTATGTTGATGAAGCCAAAATCAAGGAGCCGGTTAAGCTCCTGGCGCTTCAGCTGTTAAATGAGCGCTATGGAATTACCGAGGCTGATTTCTTCCGTGCAGAGATCGAGCTGGTTCCGGCTAATAAGGCCAGCGACGTAGGTCTGGACCGCAAAGCATGATCGGCGCTTTATGGACAGGATGACAGGGTGTGTGCCTATACGGCGCTTATGGCGGAAGTGGAAACGAAGAATCCGGTTTATACGACGGTGACGATTCTGACAGACAAGGAAGAGATCGGTTCCGTGGGAAATACCGGACTAAACTCCGATTATGTACTCCATTATGTAGAGGAACTGGCGGAGACACAGGAGCGGATGTGAAACGCGCACTGAGGAATTCCATCTGCTTATCCTCCGATGTGAATGCGGCTTACGATCCCACATTTCCGAATGTCTATGAGGAGCGGAATTCTGCTTCTAAATAAGGGCTGTGTACTGACGAAGTATACAGGAAGCCGCGGAAAGTCTTCTTCCAATGATGCCAGCGCTGCAGTGATGGCAAAGGTTATCGCCATGATGGATCAGGAACGCGTGTACTGGCAGATCGGCGAGCTCGGCGCTGTCGATGTGGGCGGCGGCGGAACAATCGCTCAGTATGTAGCGCATATGAACGTGGACGTAGTCGATCTGGGAGTGCCGATTCTTTCCATGCATTCTCCGTTTGAGCTGGCCTCCAAGCTGGATGTATACAATACATACAAGGCATTTCTGGCATTTTACAGGGCTTCCTAAAACTCTGTGAACAGTAACCGCCTATTCTGAAATTTTTGTTAATTTCGGTAAAAGCTTTTTTTACATGCTCCGATATGGTATAACTGTCAGGAAGCATTTTATATTTTTATTATTTTGATTAAAGGAAAAGGAACGTATTATGAGAAAATTTTTAAAAGTTGCTGCCTGCGGACTGATTATGGCGGCAGTTGTGACTGGCTGCTCCAAGAAGGCGGCAGAAGAGACGACACCTGCGGAAACTACCACGGGAGACTACTGCGGAGGCAGGTTCAGAGACGGAAGCATCTGAACAGCTGGAGATGATGGATTTATCCGGAATTGATAACGGTACCGTGACACTCGGCGAATATAAGGGCATTGAAGTGACCAAGACACCGGTGGAAGTATCTGATGAAGAAGTAGACGCGGCAATTTTATCAGAGCGTGAGAGCAAGACCACCTACGACGATGTAGACCGTGCCGTTCAGCATACGGATAAGGTAAATATCGGTTACGTTGGAACGAAGGACGGCGTGGCATTTGACGGCGGTACTGCACAGGGACAGGATCTTGTGATTGGCTCCGGCCAGTTTATCGACGGCTTTGAGAGCGGACTGATCGGTGCGAAGAAGGGCGATGAAGTAACGCTCGACTTAACCTTTCCGGAAAACTACGGCAATGCTGACTTAGCCGGTCAGGCAGTGGAATTTAAGGTAACCGTCAACAACGTACAGGGAAAAGAACATGCCGGAATTAGACGACGCGTTCGTTCAGGAAGTATCTGATTTCAAGACGGTTGACGAGTATAAGGAAAGCAAAAAAGCAGAGCCTTCTGGAGCAGAAGGAAGGCCAGGCGCAGGCGGCAGTTGAGAATGATATTCTGAAAGCAGTCGTTGAAAACTGCCAGATTGAGACGACACAGGAAGCTGTTGATGCGAACTTCAATAACTATCTGCTTAATTATACGAATCAGGCCGCAATGTATGGGATTGATTTAAATACATTTACATCTGCATTTTACGGTGTGGATGAGGAGACCTTTAAGGAAAACTACGTGAAGAATATCGCAAAGTCTGCGGTTGAGCAGAGACTGGTATTCCATGCGATTGCCGGATAAGGAAGGCATTACCGTATCGGATGAAGACCGTGATAATCTTGCGGCAGAGATGGGATACGAGAGTAAAGATCAGATGATTGAGTCGGCCGGAGCTTACAATGTGGACGACTATCTGATTTCTACCAAGACCATGAAATTTTTAGTTGATAATGCAGTAATCAAATAAAATAATTTTACGAGTAGGGGAACCTTTATGCGACTTTTTAAAGGACAGGATACGGAAAGACGGAAAGATTAAATCCGGCGATGTATTGAAGGTAGACAGCTTTTAAACCATCAGATGGATATTAAGCTGTTCGAAGAGATCGGAAAGGAGTTTAAAAGACGCTTTTCTGATGCCGACATCAATAAGATCCTTACAATTGAGGCATCCGGAATTGGCATCGCATGTATTGTTGCCCAGTATTTCGATGTTCCGGTAGTATTTGCGAAGAAGTCCAAGACGAAGAATATCGCCGGAGATGTCTACACCACCAAGGTGGAATCTTTTACACATGGTAAAGTCTATGATATCATGGTTGCCAAAGAGTTTTTAGGTGCCGGAGACAAGGTCTTTGCTGATCGATGATTTCCTGGCAAACGGTAAGGCTTTAGAGGGCCTGGCAGCTGTGGTGAAGGATTCGGGAGCGGAATTGATCGGTGCCGGGATTGTGATCGAGAAAGGGTTTCAGCCTGAGGAGACCGCCTGCGCGCGGATGGAATCCGTGTCGAATCCCTTGCAATCGTAGAAAGCATGGATGAAAAAACGGGCAGTATCCGTTTTCGGGGTGATGAATGACGAGCAACAGAAAAGCATTATTTTTTTTGATATAGATGGAACGCTTCTCTCGAAGTGAACCGGAATGTACCGGAGAGTGCCAGGAAGGCTGTTGCGGGAGCACGGGCGGCCGGACATCTGGTATTTATCAATTCCGGCCGTACATACAGCCTGATCGGCCCGATCAGGGACCTGGTTGAAGTGGACGGCTATTGCTGCGGATGCGGCACAAGGGTGATTGTGGATGACGAGGTGCTGTTTTCCTTTACCATTCCCCATGAGCGCGGCCTGCAGATTAAGAAGGACATTTTAAAGTATAATATGGAAGGAATTCTGGAAGGCACGGAGCACTGCTATTTCAGAAAAGCAAAACCAGATTTACCCAGCTGGAACAGATTCAGGGAGAATATCGAGAGACGGCCATGGGGCCCCTTATACCTGGGAAGACGACTGCTTTGATTTTGATAAGTTCTGTGTGTTTGCAGATGAGCAGAGCGATCTGGCCGGATTTTCAGAGGGCGCTGGGGCTGGAATATAACATCATAGACCGCGGAGACGGGTTCTATGAATGTGTTCCGGCGGATTATTCCAAGGCGACTGCCATCGATGTGGTTCTGGAGAAATACGGGATGGCGCTGGAGGACGCTTATGTGTTCGGTGACAGCACCAATGATCTTCCTATGTTTGAACATGCGAAGAACTGTATTCTCATGGGACACCATGATGTGGAGCTGGAGCCGTATGCCACGTTCTTTACAAAGAATGTGGAGGATGATGGAATTGAGTATGCCATGAAGAAGCTGAAGCTGATTTGCAAGCGGCATTGTATACAAAGACAAAAGTGAAGAGATGAGGACAGGCGCCACTGCCGGATATTTGGAGTGGCGCCTGTTTTGTATCTGAAAAAGGTTGACATTCCCCGGAAAAACAACTAAAGTTAATCGTAGTTTAACAAAGAAATGGGTTAAAGTATGAAAGCAAAGGTAAATGTGATCGCGGCCATGCTGATGTTTGGAAGCATCGGGCTGTTTGTACGGGGGATCGCTCCCCTCCAGTGTGATTGCCCTGGTGCGGGGCGTGATCGGCTGCCTCTTTCTGGTAACGGTGGGATGTCTGATGAAACAGCCGGTTAACTGGAAGGCGGTTAAGAGCAACTGGCTGGTGTTGGTTTTATCGGGAGCGGCAATCGGATTTAACTGGATTTTTCTGTTTGAGGCGTATCGCTATACGATGGTGTCCTGAGCGACGCTCAGTTATTATTTCGCGCCGGTGTTTGTGATTCTGGTGTCTCCGGTTGTGCTGGGGGAGAAACTGACTAAAGAAAGCTCTCTGCGCGGCAGGAGCGGTCATTGGAATGATACTGGTATCCAATGTACTATTTCTGGATCAGGGGAAAATGGCCTGATTGGCATATTCTTCGGCCTGATGGCTGCGGTTCTCTATGCCAGTGTCATGATACTCAATAAATTTATGAAGGGCCTGACCGGCCTGGAGACGACCGCTGCACAGCTGGGGGTGGCGGCAGTCATTCTGCTTCCTTATACACTGTTGACTTCGGCTGAGCCGTTCTCGGCGGTCCTTTCGTCGGTTCCGGCGGTATCCTGGATTCTGCTGGCATTTGTCGGGATTGTCCATACCGGGGTGGGATATCTTCTTTATTATTCGGCCATGAAGAAGCTGCCGGCGCAGACGGTGGCGGTCCTAAGCTATATCGATCCGGTGACCGCGATTATCTTGTCTGCCGTGATTCTCGGAGAAACCATGAGCGGTCCACAGATGGCGGAGCCGTGCTGATTCTGGGAATGACATGGCTGGGCGGCAGGGGAACCGCAGAATAAAAAGGAAATTAAATAAAAAGCTTTGGAACTACTGCCGGCAATAATTCCAAAGCTTTTTTTTAACCCTATAATTTTAAAATGAACCTGTCCTGTACAATCTTATTCTGCACTGTTTCCCGATTCCATGGCCTCGCTGCTCTCAGCCGCTGCAGGTTCATCGCTGTTCTGAATGCCGCTGGCGCCTTCAGCTTCATCTCCATCCGGCACCTCACTGCCCGGTGAAGATGGTGGTAAAAGGAACAGGCGGTTCAGCCGGAGCTGTTTCTTCATCTTCGGATATCTGTTTAAACTCCAGATTGTCGAATGCGGTGGCGATGCAGATTCCGGTACCGCTTGCCATATAGCTGATCTTTACACGGTCACCAGGCTCTGTGAGGGGCCAGTTCATTGCTCAGATCGTAGGAAATGGTGAAGATCTGGTTCGGTTTTTCCTTCAGGATCAGCTTGTAGGTGATACTCTCACCCAGTGCCTCACTGGCGATCCGGTAGACCTTTCCTTCCACTTCCTTCGCATTCTGCCCGGTTATGATGCCGTCGTTGCTGCTTCCCATAACCTGCCGGAAATTACGAAGAGCGCTGTCAATGGTCTCCCCGGTACCTACATTTGTATAGTTGGATACAGAGACGAATGCGTACTGTTTGATCAGACCCGCTCTGTCCTTCAGTGTCATGAAATACGTGGCTTTTTTCCATCCAGATTGATAATCATCGGGAAGGAGGCGGTATAGCCATACTGCTGAACCTTACCCTGGGCGGACTGCTGGGCCGCCATCTCGGTGGCGCCGCTCATCTGGTACATCTTCGGTCTCCTTCGTCACCATGTCCACCATGATGAAGCCGATGGCTGATTCGTCGGAGCCACGCTGGTGAGTCCTGTGAAGAGGTAGCAGTCAGAACCGTTGTAAACGATGATATTGCCCTGGCTGGTTACGGAACTTATCCTGGTTGGAGAAGTTGAATATGCCGTGAACGTATGCGCCCTGATTCTGAATCTGCTGCATGATGAACGCTTCCGGCTGAACACGGTCGACCCATTCCGGCAGATGATCCATATCGTAGTAGTTAGTCTCACCGGTGGAGGCGTTTACGATCGCCACTCCGCTTGCTTCGGGCAGGCTGAACAGCCAGCGGTTCTTATAGGTGGTGATGACCCAGTACGGAACACCGTCATCATCCAGCTCGAAGGAGTAATCTGTCATACCCGGAAGAGACCGCCCTTCAAACAGGCGAACGTGACGGTTTAAGTCATCCAGCAGATAGGCATTCTCCTGATACTTGATCTTGTGGTCTGTCACCAGATCCACATCGCTTACATCGGTCGCGGATACGACGATGTATCCGGCGGAACCGTCCAGATTCTTTAACCATTTGAAGAAGCCGGAGTGCTCCAGCGGAACAACCCATACCAGTTTACCATTGACCTTCTGGATTACGGGAGTACCCAGTACGACCTGGCTTCCCAGTCCGGGGTTTTCACCGACCTTCTTATCGGCCAGCTCCCTTGCCAGAGCCTTGTCCACGACCGGAAGCTGGTTTAAGGGCCAGCGGCTCGCACGGTATCGGTGAATTCTGAAATCTCCGGCTGTCCCAGCTGGTCACGGTAGGCCTTATAATTAAACAGAGGCATGGATATAACCGTAGCTGCAAAATACAGCAGCCAGAAAATGATCAGCAGCGTAATTCCTGTTTTAATTCCCTTGACGTTCTTGTCCACGCTGACGGACATGTGGGAGGACTGATCCGTAGTAACACGGATTCCGCCGAGCCGATCAGGAAATTTAAGACGACGTAGGCGCTGAATATAAAACACCAGGCAAATGCGCCATCCGAATACAGCGGATTTAGGTTGGGGCCCTTGACAATGATCATAACAGGAAAAACAGAGTCAGAGCAAGGTTTAAGAGTAACTTAGTCTTTTTTTTCATGCGAAACTCCCTTTTTGAGAAATATTGAGTGGAAATAAAAATAGTAATAGTACTATTATATTGCAAAATAGAAAAAACACAAGGAAGGTTTTGCATTTCGGATATAAAGATTTTATAAAGACTGTGAAAATGGGATCCGGAACGAAATACAGGTTCCCATATGCTTCTTGCTCAGTATTTTCAGTCTGGATTCCTCCCCGTACTGCATGACCAGCCTGCTGTTTACGTTGGCTAGTCCGATGTTCTCATTTCCGGGATGGTTTATTTTTCGTAAAGCGCTGTTATTTCCGCTTTTTTCCATACCAACACCGGTATCTATCACAGTGACTGTCAGCCAGTTATCCCGTTCCGTGATCTTTAACTTGATAAAACCGGAACCGTCTCAACGGTTTGATTCCGTGATACAGACTGTTTTCAATGAGGGGCTGAAGAATGAGCCGGATAATAGGAGTGCTTTCCAGCTCTTCCTCGTAGTCGTAGTAGAGGATGTATTTGTCCTCGTACCGGTACTGCTGGATGTGATCGTATTTTTTCAGATATTCGATTTCGTCTTTCAGCGTGACCATGGACATTGTGTTTTTTGGAGCGAGTATTTGAGAATATCCGACAGGGCCTCGATGATTCTGTTTAAGGCTGTAGGCATCGGGTATACTCAGTGCCTTGAAATCCAGGGTCTGAAGCGTATTAAACAGAAAATGGGGGGTTGATCTGCAACTGGAGGCCGTCATTTCCGCCAGCTTCTGTTCCTGCTCCTTTAAGGCCAGCTTGTTCTTCAGGAATGTCTGGTTGATAAAAAGCTGTACGATATTGTTCAGGATAAGGGTCATATTCATCTTTGATAAACGCCGGTTTTTCATTATTATAGGTTCCCCGCTCGGCATCGGAAAATACGGTGACAAAGTAATCAATCTGCTGAAAGTTCTTTTGGTAATGGTGTATGCGATCCACACTACGGTGCAGATGATGACTGCCAGTACGATAAACAGCTGTAAAAGAAGCGTGTACAATGCCTGGTAATAGCTGGAACGGCTGGTGCATGCAGCGATGTAGGTGCCGCAGTCCGCGGATGATCCGCACCAGATATCTGGTGCGTCCCAGTGAGAGCCAGTCCTGGAAGGAGTTCCGGAAGCGGCATGTACCGCCTCTATAAGGGCCTCTTTCGATTCCGGATCCGGTTCCTCCGTCCCTCTTCCCTGAAGAAGAAAATTGCCGTCCGAATCGATGATAAAGAACTGATCCAGGCTGGAATTTGATTCCAGCATCTGTTTTAACTGGTCCTCGTAGATATTTACCATGACGACGCCCCGGAACATGCTGAGCTTTTTATAATAGGTCAGCACCGGGACCGGATTGGTATAAGAGTATAAGTGCATATTCCGTTTCTCGATCCATTCATTCTGATCTGATTCGGCATAGGAGGCAGCCAGTTTAAATCGGAGTACTGGGCCAGACTGGTGAGGCCTCCTGTATTGGAGGTAAGGAGGAATCGTAACCGTCCAGATAGTAGTAGACCTAAGCAATGTAGGAGGCATGGTTGGTCAGCGAGGCAAAATTGGACAGGATGCTGTTGGTGAGTATCACATCCAGATAGCCAATCTGTTTATGGGAAATGTAATTGCGCAGGGAGATGGACATCCTGGGATTTCGGGCCAGAAGCTCGTATTGGGTCGCGGCGCTGTCCAGCACAAGAGAATAGTTATCCCTTACAGCCTGAGCCGATTTGATGGCCTCAGTCTCGATGTCCTGCTGTTTTCGGTATACGATGACGGCCATGAAGATAAAGCACAGCGTAATAATGGGAATGGTGATGATTCCAGTATAGTATAAAAAACGTTTGATAAAATTGCGTTTTCTCATGATATCCCCCGTAATCATGATCTGCGCCAGCTGCTTTTCCGATACTGCGAAGGCGTCATGTGAAAATACTGGTGAAAGGCCCTGGAAAAGTTTTTTTGGGATTGTCGTAGCCCACCCGATAGGCGATCTCATACTGTTTGCAAGCCGATATCCTTTAACATCCGCGCGGCATTTTCCATGCGGGTTTTTAAAGAGATAATCGGAAAAAATTGACATCAGAGTGTTCCTTCATGATTCTCGATAAGTAGTTGGGGCTTAGATTTACGAGGCCGGGCCGCCTGTTCGAGCGTGGCATTCTGATAGTCGGTGTCCAGGTAATTCTTTACCAGGCTGATGATTTTTTCGTAATAGGTCAGATTCTCTTCCTCCCTGGCGGGGGCCGCGTGGGTTTCGCTGTTTAAGCGATCCCGGATGCGGGTGAGGCAGTCCACCAGATCCTCGTATTTTACCGGTTTCAGCAGGTAATCGACGACTCCGGTGCAGCGCCCGGCGGACATACTCGAAGTCCTGGTAGCCGCTGAAGAAGATGATTTTTATGTCCTTTTCTCGAGGAGCTTTTTCGGAGAGCTCCAGGCCATCCATGATGGGCATGCGGATATCAGACAGTACCAGATCCACATGGTTGGCAAGTGTGTATTCATAGGCGGCTTTTCCATTGAAAACAGCCGGCAATCTCAAAGCCCAGCTGGCTCCACGGGAACAGCCCGGCGATTCCGTTGCGAATCTTGGCTTCATCGTCGACAATGATGACCTGATACATACGAAGTGACCCCTTTCTCTGAACGTATGGTTTCTGTTTGCTTCTATTGATTGTTATTATATAGAAAAAAAGGAGAAAAAGCATCCGTATTTTTTCAACAAAGCCATTCTTCCATGATAATGAAGAAATATCATAAGAAATGATACCTTTTTCCACAACTTTGTAAGAAATGATACGATTCCGTAATTGAAGTTTCTTCTCTCTTTGTAAAAAATTCGTTATACTGGGATTAATCAGTTAACGGTACCGTTAACAATAAACGGAGGTAACAGATATGAGAAAAAGGAAAGAAACTTACCTGTCTGCTTATGACAGGACTGATGGCGCTGTCGTCACTGACGGCCTGTACCACGAACTGGCTCCGGCCGCATCAAATGCGCCGGAAGGAGGACAGTCAACAGAGAAGGCAGCGGAGAAAACGACGGAAAAGGCTTCCGAGACCAGATTACCCTGCGGTTTATGTGGTGGGGCGGCGATGCCAGAAATGAGGCGACTCTGGCCGTTATCGATCAGTATGAAAAACTCCATCCGGAGATTAGGATCGAAGCCGAGATGAACTCCGATCAGGGATATATCGATAAGGTTTCCACCATGCTGGCCAATGGAACAGCTCCTGATATTCTTCAGCAGAATGTGGACTCTCCCGGACTTTATCTCGAGAGGCGATTTCTTCGTGAATTTTAAGGATTATCCGGATTTATTTGATCCGTCCGGATTTGATGAGACCTTTATCAGCCAGTTTGGAACATTCGACGGTAAGCTGTTAGCGCTTCCGACCGGTATGTCATGTCTGGCGACGGTAGCCAACACGGCGGCGGCAGAGGCTAACGGCGTGGATTTGACGAAGCAGATTACCTGGGATTCCATGCTGGAGGATGGAAAAGCCCTTCACGCCCAGAATCCGGACTATTATTATATGAACGTGGATACCAAGATTCTGTGTGAGTATGTATTGAGACCGTATTTACGTCAGATGACAGGTGAATCGTTTATTATTGACAGTGAAAAGAAGATCAGCTTTACGAAGGAGCAGCTGGTGGAAGTGCTTCAGTACATCAAAGACTGCTACGACGGCGGTGTCTTTGAACCGGCCGAGGACAGTGCAACCTTTAAAGGACAGATCCATACCAATCCAAAATGGATCGACGGCAAATTTGTATTTGCCTATGGACCGTCTTCCAGTATCAGCCTTTTAATGGATGCGATTCCGGAAACGAAATGCAGCGTAGTCCAGATGCCGATGGCGGAGAACCGGGTAAGCGACGGCTACTTTGCAGACACACCTCAGTACATGACGGTGAACAAGAATTCCGATCATGTGGAAGAGGCTGTAAAGTTCATGGATTACTTCTATAATGACCCGCAGGCCCAGGAGACCTTAAAGGATGTAAGATCCGTACCGCCTACCGCTTCAGCCAGAACACTCTGCGCAGAGAAAGGTCTGTTAAATGCAACCGTAGTGGAGGCTGTTGATCTGGCGGCAGGGTTAAACGGTAAAAGTGATAAGGGCTATACGACGAGCGCCGAGGTCTATGCGATTCAGGAAGACATGATCGAGAGCGTTGCCTATGGTCAGAGTACGCCTGAGGAGGCGGCAGAGAATGCCATTGATTTAATCAATGATTACTTAAGCGGTTTGAATTAAGAAAGAGTTTGAATACGCCCTGAAATGAGAGATGCGGCCCGGATAGAGAACGATTCCGGGCCGTTTTAAGAGGCAGGAGGAAGCTATTATGGCGAATGTGAGTGTGAAGCCGCGGCCAAACCACGGCGGCTGGACCAAGAGGAACCGGATTGGATTCCTTTACGTGTGTATCTGGATTTTTGGTTTCCTGGTATTTCAGCTGTATCCCTTTGTGAGTTCATTGTTTTATTCCTTTACCAGCTACGACATTTTCCACAAACCTGAGTTTGTAGGTCTGGACAATTACGTGCGGCTGTTTACAAAGGACAAGGAATTCTGGAATTCTTTAACCGTTACCTTAAAATATACGTTTATTACGGTCCCCGGCAAGGTGGTGCTGGCTCTGATCATTGCCATGATCTTAAACCGGGAACTGAAGGGGATCAATTTTATCAGGACCGTATACTATATTCCGTCGCTGCTCAGCGGCTCTGTGGCGGTCGCTATTCTATGGAAGGTGCTGTTTATGAATGACGGCTTCATTAACAGTCTTCTGGGCGTGATCCATATTGCGCCGGTCAAATGGCTGGGCAGGCCGGAGATGGCTCTGACCACCATCTGTATGCTGGAGATTTGGCAGTTCGGCTCTTCCATGGTTTTATTCTTGTCCGCACTGAAACAGGTCCCCAGTCGCTTTACGAGGCGGCCAGGATCGACGGCGCTTCCAGGGTAAGAATCTTTTTTAAGATCACGCTTCCGATGATCACGTCCATCGCATTCTTTAACATCATAATGCAGCTGATCACGGCGCTTCAGAATTTTACATCGGCGTTTGTCGTGACGAACGGAGGTCCCAACAAGGCGACCTACGTGCTGGGATGAAGCTTTATACGGATGCGTTTAAATATTTTAAGATGGGATACGCCTGTGCGACATCGTGGATCCTGTTTGTCATCATCATGATCATGACCCTGATCTTGTTTGCAACATCCAGGAAATGGGTTTACTATGATAACTAGGAGGAAATCGGGATGAAAAAATAAAGCAGTAAAAAAAAGGGTCTGACCTACGTGTTTCTGGGCCTGTTCGGCATCGTCATGCTGTTTCCGGTCATCTGGATGTTCTTCGCGTGTTTTAAGACCAACAATGAGATATTCGGCAGCTTAAACAGCATCCTGCCTCAGGGCTGGAGCCTGGAAGCTTGTTGTGAAGGGGTGGAAGACCACAGGGACCTATACGTATGCCCAGTACTTCATCAATACCTTTGCCCTGGTAGTTCCCACGACGCTGCTCACGCTGGCATCCTGTTCGCTGGTGGCCTACGGGTTCGCCAGGTTTGATTTTCCGGGAAACCAGTTTCTGTTCATGGTTTTGATCGCGACGCTTATGCTTCCCAATGCGGTGATCATCATACCGAGATACGCGCTGTTTAACAAGCTGGGCTGGCTGGACTCTATATGACCTTCTTTGCTCCGGCGGCGGCAGGCGCTACCCGTTCTTCGTATTTATGCTGGTACAGTTTTTAAGGGGGCTCCCGAGGGATTTGGACGAATCGGCTTATATCGACGGCTGCGGCCCGTTTCAGTGTTTTATCCAGATTCTGCTTCCGCTGCTGAAGCCGGCTCTCTTTTCCGCAGGTCTGTTTCAGTTCTTATGGACATGGAATGATTTCTTCAATACCAATATTTATATCAATACGGTTTCCAAGTTTCCGTTGTCTCTGGCACTCCGGGTCAGCATCGATGTCACCTCAACATTCAGTGGAACCAGGTGATGTCGATGGCGCTGGTATCCATTCTTCCGCTGATTCTGCTGTTTTTGCGGCCCAGAAGTATTTTGTGGAAGGGATTGCAACCACTGGTATGAAAGGATAGGAGACAGCCATGGAGTTTAATCGGGGATTGCTGTACCATGTGGAGAGTCTCGAACAGGACGATACATATGGGGATTATATCATCGGCCGCATTCCGGAGGCCGTCAGGCGCCAGCTGAATCTTCAAAAGCACAGAGCAACATGCTGTTTGTAAGCAACAGTGAGCTGCGTTTTTGTAATGGAAGAGGATGCGGTTACCATTGTTCTCAGAAGACTGCCGGTAAGCGGGCAGATTAAGTCCAGGGGAATCCTGGAGGTCTTTTCAGGGGAGATTACCAGGGGAGCTGTGAGATCAGCCCGGAGGTTATAGACGTGAATGAGACGGAGATCACCATTCGCAGACAGGACTGGAGCCATATCTGCCGTTTCCCGCGTAATCCGGGCGGATTTGCCCCGCAGGTGACGAGAGTCCTGCTTCCCTACGACTGGGGCTGCTGTATCCGGGAGATCCGGGGGCGATCCGGCCGCCCAAACCGGAAGAAATGCCGGAGAAGCGCCTGCTGTTTTACGGTTCATCCATCACCCACGGCGGCAACGCTTCCGTTCCATCGAGGACATATGCGTTTCAGACGGCGTGGGAGCTGGGATACGATTTCATCAATCTGGGAAGTGCCGGCAGCGCATTTATGGACTGTGCGATGGCAGAATATATTGCAGGCCTGACAGACTGGGATGCCGCCGTGTTTGAGCTGGGAGTGAATGTGATTGAAGAATGGACCGACGGCCAGCTTTTACGAACGGGCTTATCAGTGGATCGATACTGTTAAACATGCCCATCCGGAAAAGACCGTTATCGTGACCGACGTGTATTACAATCATTACGATTTTGAGGGAGACGAACGGTCTGACGCATTCAGAAAAAAAAGATAGAAGAGTGTGTATCTGTACTGGAAAAAAAGTATGATCGGTTGTATTATAAGAAGGGAACAGAGATCATGGGAACTTTCCGGGGCTGTCTTCAGACGGACTGCATCCTTCGGACGCGGGTCATACCATGATGGCACAGAATTTAACGAACTTTATGAGAATACATGGCCTGTAGTAACATCTTGTTCACAGCCTGCTCCTGCCGGAGCGGGCCGCAGGGGGCAGGCTGTGAACAAGAACGGCAGGGCAGAAACGGAGGATTTTATGCAGACTTACAAAATCCGGTATTGTATGCGGACTATTCGGATCCCGATGTGATTCGGGTGGGAGAAGACTACTATATGGTGGCGTCTTCCTTTACTTATTTTCCCGGGGTGCCTCTCCTGCATTCGAAGGATCTGGTGCACTGGGAACTGATCAACTACTGTGTGAAGGAGCTCCCTTATGAAAAATATGCGGTGCCTTCTCACGGTTCAGGAACCTGGGCGCCGGCCATCCGGTACCATAACGGGACCTTTTTTGTATTTATCCCATTGGTGGATGAGGGGATTCTGGTAGCCAGAAGCAGCGATTCATACGGAGAATTTCAGCTGAATATGCTGTGCGAACGGAAGGGCTGGATCGATTCGTGTCCGTTCTGGGACGAGGACGGGAAAGCTTATATGATATTTGCCTATGCGGGCAGCAGGGCCGGGATTAAGCACCGTCTGATGCTGGTGGAGATCGACCCGGACTGCCGGGAGCTCATCGGAGAACCGGTTCTGATATTCGACGGCGAGCAGATTGCCCCAACCACAGAGGGACCCAAGATGTATAAAAAAGACGGATATTATTACGTTCTGATGCCGTCCGGCGGAGTGGAAAACGGCTGGCAGTCCTGCTTAAGATCCAAATCGGTATATGGACCCTATGAGTATAAGATTGTCATGCGCCAGGGAAATTCTCCGGTTAATGGCCCTCACCAGGGGGGCTGGGTGACCTCCACGGATGGGAGAGACTGGTTTCTCCATTTCCAGGATGTCATTGAACTGGGAAGAATCATTCATCTCCAGCCAGTGTGCTTTGTAGACGGCTGGCCGTTTATGGGGCAGGATACGGACGGAGACGGAATCGGCGAACCCGTAGCAGAATGGAATATGCCTGCGGAAGGCATGCCGGAATATGAGATTGTGCGTGGGGATGATTTCTCCTCGGAGAAGCTGGGACTTCAGTGGCAGTGGCAGGCGAATCCGAATCGGGAAAACTATTCATTGACCGCTGCTCCGGGACATTTGAGGCTCTACTGCCGCAGAAACCCGGACAGAGATAATCTCCTGTGGTACGCCCCTAATGTGCTGGACACAGATTCCGCAGCAAAAGGAGTTTTTCCATGATTGTCAAATTGGAACTTCATGGGGAGAAGACCGGAGATTTTGGCGGTATCGGCATGGTCGGTCATTCCTATGGGTATGCAGGCATTTACCAGGGGCCAGAGGGACCGGAGCTTCGCTGTTACGAGGAACGGTGTCGGATAAGATGTTTCAGGGAGAAGCAGAAGAACGGTGTATCCTTAAGGTACCGGCCGAAGGCAGCTGCCTGTGGTTAAAGCTCTCTGTTTCCGGGGATAAGACATACCGTTTTTTCCTGGTCTGCCGACGGAACTGTTTTTCAGAAACTGGAGCCGGTATTTACACTCTGCCGGGCTACCTGGACGGGAGCCAAGCTCTGTCTGTGGTCCTGCTCGCGTGAAAATGAGGAATCGGCGGGATACTGTGATTATGAGTATGTTTTGTTTGAATAAAATGTGAATCGGTGCATGGGGAGACCCTTCGGTTTAAATGTAAATAATTAAATTAAAAAAGCGTGGAAAAGCCGACAGCAATTCTGGCCGGCGTTTCCGCGCTTTTTCTGTTCTATGCCTTTTTCTGACTCTCTAATTTTTTTAAGAATACTTCTCGCCACACTGATTCCGTTGGCGGACGCCTGCTGAAGTCCGCGAGTCACAGAGGCACCGTCGCCAATGGCACGAAGACCTGTAACGCTGGTCTCAAAATCAGAGTTAACCACAACCTTGTTGGAGTAGAATTTCACTTCCACACCGTAAAGCAGCGTCTCGTCGCTGGCAATACCTGGAGTAACCTTGTCCAGAGCCAGCAGCATTTCCTTGATATCGACCATGATGCGGTGCGGGAATACCAGAGATAAATCGCCGGGAACCGCGTCTTTTAAGGTTGGGATTAAGTTATTGCGGCAGAGACGCTCTTCCGTGGTACGTCTGCCGCGCTGGAAATCGCCGAAGGTCTGAACCAGAATCTTGCCGTCGCAGAGCATGTTGCTGAGCTGGGCAATGTGTTTGCCGTATTCGATCGGTGTCTTAAACGGTTTCGTGAAGTTTTTGGAGACAAGAATCGCGAAGTTCGTATTGTTAGTCTTGTATTCCTTGGACTTATAGGCGTGACCGTTGACAACGGCCAGTCCGTTTTCGTAGTATTCTGTGGCGACCTCACCGGAAGGATTCGTACAGAAGGTACGCACCTTGTCGTCAAAGGTCGGTGTGTAGTAGACCAGCTTCGCTTCATAGAGGTTCTTGTTTAAGAATTCCATGATCTCGTCGCGGACCTCTACGCGGACTCCGATATCCACTGTTCCGACGCGGGTTTCGATGCCGTGGGCGTCACAGATGTGGCTGAACCAGTCAGAGCCTTCACGGCCGATGGCGGATACAATCTCCGGCGCGTAATACGTTTCGCCTTTGTCGGTAACGATGGCCTTTGCCTCATTGTCCTCTATAATAATGTCTTTTACCATGGTGTTGAATTCCATCTCTATGCCCTGAGCCAGTAAATGCTCCTGAAGGCGGGTATAGATCTTGTAGCCTTCCTCTGTGCCGAGATGGCGGATCGGACATTCGATCAGTTTTAAGTTGGCGTTAATCGCCTTTCTGCGGATCTCCTGAATCTCTTTCTGCTTGTCAATGCCGTATACATTCGTGTCGGCGCCGAACTTCAGATAGATATTATCAGACTCCTTTAAGAGCTCTACCGTCTTATCATATCCCAGAATCTCCGGGAGATTCCCCCAACATCCGGGGGAAAGTGACAGCTTGCCGTCGGAAAATGCTCCCGCTCCGGCAAAGCCGGTGGTAATGGAACACGGTTTGCATCCGACACAGGTCTTGGTCGTCCGTTTCGGACATGTCCTGTTTTCGATTCTGCGCCCCTTTTCGACCATCAGGATCTTTAAATCCGGCTTTTTGCTGAATCAGTTCATAGGCACAGAAAATACCGGAAGGCCCCGCCCCGATGATGATCACATCATAGTTACTTGAATTTGAACTCATGAACAACACTCCTTTTCCCATAAAAATACCAACCAGCCTTATAGTCAACTATTCCGGTAGTTGGTAGAAACGTTCAACCTATTTTGAACCTATATAAGGTGTGATTCAGTGACACTTGCATTTTACCATATTGAACGGGGCACCGCAAGGTGCGGCGGGAGAAATTTGGTAAACAGTTCCAGGAATTTTTAAGTCTTAAAATAAGGCATAGAGATACCAGGAGGCGATTGCGAAAAGTGTAAAAAATATCATTGAAAATGCAAAGCGTTCAGCAGTCATATGGAGTTATAATGAGACTAACCAGAAACAATACCTGTATTAGGAAGTGGGGTGTTAGTATGAATATCAGACTCTCTCAAAATCGTTGGTTTGGCCAAAAGCCGGAAGACATTTATCTGCCGGATTCCTGGAAGGTGCACATTGCAGAAATGGCTGGAGATAAGTATCCGGTGATGACAAAGAAAGACATCAGAAAACGATTGAATAGTCCCTACAAGAGTAAAACAATCGGTGAGATGGCCAGGATGCAGAAGCGCATGTATTGTTTTTGATGATATGAGCCGGGAACACCGTGCCAGGAGACAGCACATATTCTTTTAGAGATGTTATTAGAGGGAGGTATTCCTAAAGACCATATTTTATTTTTTGTGTGCTACTGGGATGCATGCGCCTTTGGAGTTAGATGATTTTGCAAAAAAACTGGGATGGGATATTGTAGCGAGTATCCCGTTTATAATCATAATCCATATGAGAATTTGGTTTTGGCAGGAACTACAAGACGAAAAACCAGAGTATTTATTAACGCAGAATTTATGCAGTATGATCTTAAAATCGGAATTGGAGGTATGGTTCCTCATCCAATGGCCGGTTTCGGGGGAGTAAAATTATTCTTCCTGGCCTGGCAGGAATCGACACTGTAACGGAGAATCATAAAATTTGGTGTGAAAAAGATCCATCAGATACTGGTGTTTCTTACATGGACAGTCTGGGGATTTAAGAAATTGTGATATGAGAGAGGATGCTGAGGAGGCCGCTAAACTGGCAGGACTTGATTTTAAAATTGATATTCTGATGAATTCACGATGCGAAGTCGTAGGACTGTTTGCTGGTGATCCTGTTGCGGAATATTATGCGGCTACGCAGAAATGGCATATGAGGTTTATCGGATTGAGCACTTTGAAAAGGTAGAGGTTTGTATAGCTAATGCAAATGCCAAAGCAAATGAAGTCTGCAATGGCGGTAAGCGCAGCTTTGGACTGCACAAAACCGGGAGGCGATATCGTTCTTATTAATTTTTCTCCTACAGGCTGTGTTAATCATTACCTTTTTGGAATGTGGGGACTTCATACAAATGCAAGACTATGCGGTGGGGCTGCCGGGAAACTTCCGAATGGTATTCGACAGCTGATTGTTTATAATCCTTATAAGCAGTTTAATCTTTGCCATACTGTATGCGGAGGCTGAACAGGTAAAAGTGGGCCAGGACATGGGAAGAGGTATTACAATTTATTGGCTGCGGAACTGAGCCGAGAACTGCGGCAGTTATAAAGGAAGCACAGATATCCATGTTTTCTGATAACTTTAAAAAGAATATATGCCATTTAAGCAAAATTAAGTGGAGAAAGCAAAAAAAAAGGACAGATATTTTGTTAGTAAAGGACAAAATATCTGTCCTTTTAGATGAAATGTTTTCCAAAAATTACCATGGAAACCATCTCGATTTTTGTGCAAAAATTATACTATAAATGCTAAAAGATTCTTAAATAACAGTATTATATAATCAAACTATCTTAATAAATTAAGAATAAGTAAATCAGAGGAGGTGATTGGCAGCAGAAATCATGAAGAAATAGTAACTGGAGGGTTGAGTTTACAAAAGGAGGAAAAAATGAAACAAAAGAAATTTTGGGGTATACTTGTGGCTGCGGTAATAGCAGTAACGGTATTGACAGCCGGCTGCTCCGGCAATGGGGGAGAGACTGCCGGCCAGACAAGCAGGGAAGAGACAATAGCAGAGACAGTAAAAGAGACGACAACAGCGGCAGAGACAGCTAAAGAGACAACAATGGAAGCCGCGTCAGAGACAGGACAGACCAAAGAATACAAGCTGCCGGAAAAGGTGATTCTTGGGCGTTGGGGACCCATCCACCATATAACTATATGGAAGACGATAAGCTTGTAGGATATGAGGTTGATATCTGGAATGAAATTGCAAAGAGAAATGGATTTGAACTGGAATATACGACGGCTCAGCTCAGTGGATTATTTGGGATGCTGGAGACTGGAAAGATTGATACGATTCTTTCTCAAATTACAATTACTGATGAGAGAAAAGAAAAGTATGACTTTACAACACCGTATATGTATAATCCGGGAGGCTGGCTGATCAATAAAGATTCAGACGATGTTGAAACGATCCAGGATTTGTATGGAAAATCGGCAGCTGTAGTCACTGGATCCGTGGATATTCAAATGTATGAAAACGCGCGCCGAATGGTGAAATTGAAATTGTAATTTTTCAGGAGTACTCGGCAGCTATTAAAGCTGTCGAATCGGGGAGAGTTTTGCAGTGGGAACAGCAATTCCGCAGGGAAAATATATGTTAAAAAGTGACCCCAGCTTAAACCTTAAGCTTTCCGGGTATAACGGGATTACTCAGGTGAATGGATTCCCAATGAACAGAGAAGGGATGATGATCTTCTGGAGGCTGCCTCGAAAACAATTGAGGATATGCGAGAAGAAGGACTTTTAAAAGAACTTTCCATGAAATGGTTCGATATGGATACAACTGTGGAGAAACAGGAATATTAAGTAAGGCGCCCGGGCGATGACACCGGAAAAAGCCTTTTTCCAGTGTTGTCTCCGGGCCATAGGTCTTTCGGACTTAGAATGGAGAGAATGGAGAGGATTTAAATGAATCTGGACTTTACATATATTTTTAAGGTATTTCCAACTATATTTTCCGCATTATCCTTAACCCTGCGTCTGGCAATTATCGCGCTTGCCATTTCTTTTGCTCTGGCAATCGTATTTGCAATTGCGAGATATTATAAAATACCTGTTATTAATCAGATCCTGAAGATATACATCTCTCGTTTTTCAGAGGCACCCCTCCGATTACCCAGATTATGTTAATTTATTTTTGGTGTATTTGGTCTGAATAAATTTTTAATCGGTTTACCTGCGTCTTATGCAGCAGTTACTTCTTTGAGTTTAAATCAGCAGCCTATATGAGTGAGACGATCCGAGGAGCCTTTAATGCTGTTGACAAAGGACAGATTGAGGCCTGCATGTCAATTGGGATGACGAGAATTCAGACGATGAGGAGGATTATTCTGCCTCAGTCAATGGCCGTGGCCCTTCCGTCTTTACTTAATTCTCTTGTGGATTTGATTAAAGGAACCTCTCTCGCGTTTGTGATTGGTGTACCGGAGCTGATGGCAATAGCCAGTTATGAAGGCAGTAAATCCTTTAAATATTTTGAAATATATGTGATCGTTGCTGTAATTTACTGGTGTCTGTCTATTATACTGACGAGGCTCCAATCACTGGCAGAAAAAAGCTGAATTCTTATAAGTGATCACTTTGAAAAGGGAAGGAGAAGGCATGCTTGCAATCAGAAATTTAAATAAGAGCTTTGGAAGCCTCCATGTACTGAAGGATATTAATCTGGACCTGAATAAAGGGAAGTCATGGCTATTATTGGGCCCTCCGGGACGGGGAAAATCTACACTTTTAAGATGTATCAACTATTTGGAGGCTCCACAGAGCGGCACGATAACAATTAAAGATTTTCATACCGACTATGGAAAGATTAAAAGGGGGAGATCAGGGAACTGAGAAAACATTCATCCATGGTATTTCAAAATTATAATTTATTTAAGAATAAGACAACAATTCAGAATGTCATGGAACCTTTAGTGGTAGTGCAGAAAATGAATAAGGATGAGGCGGAAAAAATTGCGGAAGAGCTGCTGCGTAAAGGTGGGAATGCTGGATAAAAGAGACCAGTATCCCTCAGATTGTCGGGCGGACAGCAGCAGCGGGTAGGTATTGCCCGCGCCATGTCAGTTAGTCCTGATATTATTCTATTTGATGAACCTACCTCTGCGCTCGATCCCGAGCTTGTAGGAGAAGTTTTAACTGTAATAAAGGATTTATCGGATCAGCATTGTACCATGATTCTGGTTACCCATGAGATGAAATTCGCAGAAGGGGCTGCTGATCAGGTAGTATTTATGGCCGATGGCTCTATAGTAGAACAGGGACCGCCGGAACAGGTGCTGAGATCCGAAGATGGAACGTACGAGACAGTTCCTCAAAATGGCTGAAAGGCAATAAAGTTAAAAGCAGAGCCTTAGTCTTTACACTTTTTGCATATTGGCTTGGCGACATGCCGGTAATACGTTTAAAGTGTCTGGGAGAAATAGTGGATAGTGCTATAGCCCAGTATTTCGCTGATTTCCGTTACTGTATAGATATCTTCGCTGATCAGCTGCTTGGCCTTATCGATTTTCAACTTTGTAAGCATCTGTACAATAGAATAATTTGTGCGGGCCTTGAAGGTTTTGAGCTAATGAACTTGAATATGGAAGCTGGTTACAGATATCATCAATGTAATCTGCTTACAAACGTTATTATTTAAAATTTTCATAATTGCTGAGACAATTTCATCGTCAAATTCGGCGGCAATTAACAGCGAAGGAGACGGGTGTTAAGTCTTTTTCATTCCGGATAATATCTATGAGAAGCAGTTCAATATAGGTCTTTACCAGTTGGGAGGAACCAAATACAGCATCTTTGGCAGCGGTCAGTTTTTCTGATCGATGTAGTTTAAGGGCCCCTCATAGGCCTGCAGTCCTTCCTTCAAAGTCAGGGCAATATACTCTTTCTGCGTACTTGTCAGACGAATGATGCGGCCTTCAAAAAAATGCATGGCAGGACTGTTTGAGACAAAGGTGATAACCGCTGCACTTGCGAAGTTTTCGTTTGTCAGATGGAATGAAATTCATTAGGTTTATGAAATACGGCATAGCCGGCTGAAATTGTGCTGTTTACACCATCAGCCGAGATACTGACTTCTCCGTTATCAACAAATAACATTTCCCAGAAATTATGACTTTCACCGGGAAAACAAAAATGTTTGGAATAATTAAAAAATAGTGCAGAAGTATAATGCTTTCCACTTCGATTACGATATCAATGGATGTCTCGATGTACATAATATCACCTTGATTTATTTAATTGAGAAAAATTTAAGCGGTTAATAAGATTTATTATACACATTAACAAATAAAACGTCAAATAATAGAAAATAAGAATGGAGAAAACTATGATTTATACAATTGAAAATAAGTATTTTAAGCTGGAAGCAAATGATGAAGGGGCAGAATTATGGAGTATCCTGGATAAAAGAAGATGGGCGTCCTATTATCTGGCAGGGCGATCAGAAGTGTGGGATGAGCATTCGCCGATTTTATTCCCATATTGCGGCCCTAAAAGAGGGATTTTTGTAGAAAATGGTATTACATATAATGGGAATCCACATGGATTTGGCAATACACCGTGTAAAAAAGGATAAGTGACAATTCGATTCTATTTTCATTGGGAAGCTGATGAGACAACCATGCAGATGTATCCTTGGAACTTTGAACTGGAAACGGAATACCGGCTGGAGGAGGATAAAATTATTTTTGCATATTCCATGTCCATAACAGGGATGAAAAGATTTTTGGCCTGGGATTTCATACGGGATACTGCTGCCCATTCAGTTCAGAGTATGCACCGTCTGATTATAGAATCAAGTTTGAAAAGGTGAGTCTCCCATACATCTGCAAAGCATAATGAAAATGGAAATCTGACCGGTAAAGAGGTAGAATTATTTCATGAAAACAACTTTTTGACGTTGGATTATGAACAGTTTCCTCAAAGTTTTATTTTGTCTAATGTTCATTCACGCTATATTCAGATTGAGGAAATACCAACGGGTAGATATGTGAGAATGTATCCGGGGCGCCGGAAATGGCCCTTTGGTCACAGCCGGATCGTGCCTCTTACGTATGTATTCAGCCATGGTACAGCGCGCCGGATTCTGCTGATTCTGATCATAGCCTGTGGCATAAGAAGGATATTCAGATATTGAAGGCCGGAGAGTCGAGAGATTACCAGCAAATTAGAAACTGGAAAATTATAAAAGTATGAAAGGAGCTATTCCTATGATTATAAATATTCCTACAAAAGAAATTTTTCAGATCCCAAAGTTCAGATTTTAAGAAGGGGTGCTGAATACCAGGGCATTGTATTTCTCATCATATTTTAAAGGCATTGAAGAATTTTGAGTTTGAAATGATTGGACGGGGAGGGTATATTTGCATTGGGCAGATCAAACAGAGGGATTTCCAGATACGGATATTCAGTATTTAGAATACACTTCTAGGTCACCTGAATATCATAGATTGAGCGGACTGTTCTTTCACGAAAAAGAGGCTAAGTTGGAATTTGGATACTGCCTTATGTGTGAACTGTGGCAGA
>VOFH01002888.1_pt1 | contig 29797 bp, 21 predicted proteins | sample 5384091 | NCBI WGS metagenome assembly VOFH01 (sample SAMN12384727, study PRJNA508395) | human gut metagenome | isolation source: healthy gut G | host: Homo sapiens
GGATCTACTGGGCACGCTTCAACGGCGAGGACTCCTCCAGCATCATCGCGATCAACGAGGAGACCGAGGAGGTCGTCCTCCGCGGCACGTTCGACGAGGCTGCATGGCCCGTTGTCGGCCTGTTCGCTTCCAAGAGCGGCGCGATGGATCTCGACCGCACCGGCGATTTCAACTTCAGCGAGACCTGCACGCTGGCCCAGACCGAGCTGAGCAGTCAGGACGCCGTGGCGCTCCCCGCCGGGAGCCTCCCCACGCTGGAGCATTAAGCTCAGAATAGGAGGAAACCATGAATCAACTGATGAAACGGGTGCTGTCCGTCCTGCTGGTCGTGTGCCTCCTGTGTTCCGCGCTCCCCTCTGCCTTCGCGGCAGAGGGCGGCGGGTTCACGGACGTCTCAAAGGACCACTGGGCGTATGACGCCATCACGGAAGCCGTTGCCGCCGGTTACTTCAAGGGCGTGAGCGACACGGCGTTTGATCCCGAGGGCACGCTGACCCGTGCCATGCTTGTGACCGTTCTGGCGCGCGCCGCCGGTGCGGAAACGGACGACAATGCCTCTACCGGCTTCTCCGATGTGGCAGTGGGCACCTGGTACACGGGCGCTGTCGCATGGGCCGCCGAGAACGGCGTTGTGACCGGCGACGGCGACGGCACGTTTGCCCCGGACCGCGCGGCCACCCGGCAGGAGACTGCCACCATCTTCCTGCGGCTGCTGAAGCTGCTGAACAAGACCCTCCCCGAGATCGAGGAGGTTAAGACCTTCACCGATGCAGGCGACATCGCCGCCTGGGCGGAAGAGGCTGTGGAGACCATGCAGACGGCAGGTGTCCTGACCGGCTATCCGGACGGCAGCTTCCTGCCGCAGAACCCTCTGACCCGCGCTGAGGCCGCTGCGCTCCTGTGCCGCTTCCTGAAGGCTGCGGAGGATAAGACCGAGCCCACGGAGCCGACGGAGACCGAACCGACGGAGCCAGAGCCCACTGAGCCCGAGCCCACCGAGCCCGAGCCCACCGAGCCGAAGGAGCCGATCCACGTCACCTTCGTCTCCGAGCACAGCGCGGCCTATGTCGAAGGCAAGGCCGTCACGGAGCTGACGCTCCCGGAGAATGTGAACTTTGTCGAGTTTATCGCCCGCGCTGACGAAGGCTATGAGGTCTATGACGTCTCCGCAACGAGCGGCCGTCTGGCGAGCCACGGCAGCAACTACATCCTGGCCGGTCTGACCGAGGACGTCACCGTCACACTGTCTGACGGCCTGATCCAGCATACCGTCACGTTCAATGCCGTCAACGGCACGACACCGGTGCAGGTCAAGGTCCAGCACGGCAGCACGGTCGAAAAGCCCGCCGATCCCGTCAAGACTGACGATACCTTCCTCGGCTGGCACACCGCCAGCGGCGCGGAATGGGATTTCGCGACTCCGGTCACGAACAACATGACGCTCTTTGCCTATTGGCTCAACGACACCTATGTCGGCGCGACGGTCTATCTGGACGGTGTCAAGGGCAGCGACTCCAACGACGGCCTGTCGGAGGAGACCCCGGTCCGCACGTTTGCTGCGGCTGCGGCTCTCATCTCTCCGAAGGTCACCGATGGTGTCATCTGGGTCACGCATACCGTGACCGTGCTCGATGAGCAGACGTGGGACCTCAAGGGCCGCGACTGCATCGTCAAGCGCGCTCCGTCCTGCACGGGCAACATGATCGCCGTGGACGGCGGCAGCCTGACGCTGTCGAACATCACGATCGACGGCAATGCCGAGGTCTTCTCCGGACTGTCCGCTTCCGCTCCCGCGAGCAACACCATCTATCTGCTGAACTATGCGACGATGACGATGAACAACGCCGTTGTCACGAATTGCTTCGGCGCACAGGGCGGTGCGTTCTATGTGGAAAACTCCACCCTGGTCCTGAACAGCGGCAAGATCTCGAACAACACGTCCAAGTTCACCGGCGGCGCGATCTACCTCAAGTCCAACACGAAGGACGATAAGACCGCCTTCACGATGAATGGCGGCGAGCTGTCCGATAACGTGGGCGGCTCCGTTGCGGGCGTCATCAACGTTATGGGCAGCTATCCTGTGGAAGTGAACCTGCTCGGCGGCGCGGTTGTGAACAACTCCATGTCGACGACGGGCGCGAACATCGCCTGCATCTCTGCCACGAATGACGGCTCTACCGTCGTGCTCGGCGGTGTGAAGTTTGCCGGCAACACGAACAAGAACGGCGAGACGATCAACGCGCTGACCCTTTCGACCCACAACGTTACCCTCATTCCGACGGAGGATACCGATTTCCAGGACCCGATTTACATCAACAACGCCTATGGGTCCTCCAAGGACGTCGCGATTCGCGTGCCGGAGGGTCTGGCCAAGCTGAAGGGCAAGCTCCCCATCCTGCTGGCCAAGGAATTCGTCGGCGCAGCCACCATCTCCGGCGGAACGGGCGAGGGCGCTTATGCCCTGCAGCCGAGCGATATGGAGAAGGTACATGTTGTCAACGGCATCGACGGCGCTTATTACCTCGAGGTCAATGAGAACAACACGGCGGTCTTTGCCGAGGTCAAGACGAACGACATCGTCGTCTACCTCAGCGGCAACGGCAATGACACGAACGACGGCCTGACCGTTAAGACGCCGGTCAAGACGTTCGAGAAGGCCAAGGAGATCCTGAAGGCCCGTGTCGATGCCATGGAGACCATCCCCGATGACGCGAACTTCGTCATTTCACTGGTCTACCGCATCCAGATCAAGGAAGACTGTTCGCTGAACTTCAACGAATTCGGCGAGAATGCCAAGCGCTGCATGGTCCGCCGTGATGCTACGAACACCTCCGGCTATATGTTTGACATCAAGGAAGCGAACGTCACCATCGAGAACTTCCGCGTGGACGGCAACAGCAAGTATCTGAAGAGCGGTGTCAATGCCTCCTTCAGTATCGGCTCCGGCGCACAGGTCACTGTGAACGACGGCTTTGAGATCGCCAACATGATCTTCGGCGCAGGCGGCGGAGTGTTCAATCTCGGCGCAAGCAAGACGGAGACCCTGCTGACCATCAACGGCGGCTGGTTCCATGACCTGACCGGCTACAACGGCCTGATCGTCTATGGAAACTGCATGTCTCTGAGCACCTATGTGCCTGCGCGCTGCGTTGTGAACGACTGCCTTGTTGAAAATGTCACCGGTTCCTATGGCCTGCTGCATGCCATGAAGTTCGTGACCATCGAGATCAATGGCGGCAGGTTCCGCAATATCACGATGAAGAACGACATCGGCTATCTCGCGGCTGTCAACGGCGACGCCACGGCGAGCATCGTCCTGAATCCCACGCCCGCAGGCCAGACCGCGGAGCTGAACGGCGATATCTACCTGCTCAACTCCAAGAGCGATGAAGACGGCAACCTCAGCAAGACCTCTGACGGCTATGTGACCATCGGCGGCGCGCTCGACCACGACGTTGTGATCACCGGTAACCTCATGATGTGGGGCACCGTGATCGCCGCCGGTACGGACGACTACAAGCTGACGCAGGCCGATCTGGCCCGCATCAGCACGGACACCGGCGATGCCCTTGTCCTGAAGGAAAAGACGAACACCATCGAGATCGCTAGGACCCGCTGATGTCCCGCACATAAGAAAATGGCTGCCCGGCGCGAAAGCGCCGGGCAGTTTTTCGTGACCGGGATAGCGCCTTGCAGGGGCGAGGCATGCCGCTCCCCTACCATGTCTCAGCACACAAAAAGCGGCGCATCCGGTTCGGGATGCGCCGCATGGGAAGGCGATATTCAGGAAAGGTCGCTTCCGAGGTCGCAGGTATACAGCCAGCGGATGGAATCACCGTCCTGTACGGTGCAGTCCGATGCGCCGTAGTTCGGGAAAACGCCGTTCACGGCAAACATCCAGCCGGAGCGCGCGCCGCAGTCCTTCTCGTAGAGGTTGCCGAGCCCCTCAATGTAGGTGGTCTGGTACAGGGGCGAGACGGAATACTCCATCTGGATATTGTAGTCGCTCACCACGCGCTGCAGGACGGAAAACACTGTGTCGCCCTCCTGCAGCTCGACCGTCACGGTACCGAGGATGATACCGTTCGACGGGACGATGGAACGCTTGGCCTCCGCGAGCTTGTCCCAGTTGTTCAGGACCGTCGTGCAGGAGATGGAGACCGTGCACGAGGGAGCGGCAGGCTCCGTCGCGGGCGGCTCCGTCGGGGCCTCCGTGGCAGGCTGCGTCGCGGCGGTCGGGGCTTCTGGGGCCTTTGTGGCCTCCGTAGACGCTTCGGTCGGAGCTTCTGTGGCTTCCGTCGGGGCAGCTGTGGGCTCCTCTGTGGGAGCGGCTGTTTCGGGCGGCTCCGTGACGTCCCCCAGCGTTTCCGTGGCCAGCTGCAGCCCCTCCGTGCCGCCGGTGGGCTGCGTGTCCCCGCCGCCGCCCTGCAGTACAAAGACGAGCGTCAGAACGGCTGTCAGAACAACGCACACCAGCGCGATGAGCTGCCAGCGCTTCCAGGAATGAAACAGCTTCATGGCAGAACCCTCACTGCAGATAGCGCGTCAGCATGGCCGCTGCCTGCGCTCGCGTCGCCGTGCCGCCGGGGGCCAGTCTGCCGTCCATGCCGTTCAGAATGCCGCGCTCCACGGCCCACGCCAGCGCCGTGCTCGCCCAGTCGGAGCACGTCCCGGCATCCGGGAAGGCTGCAAGGCTCTGTGTGCTCCCGGGGCTGCCGGAGGCGCGCCAGAGCATAACGGCGAGCTGCTCGCGCGTGATGCTGTCCATCGGCGCGAAGCGGTTTTCGCCCACGCCCTGCACAATGCCGCTCTGCTGCGCCCACGAAACGGCCGTGGAGTACCACTGCCCGGCCGGGACGTCGGAAAAGCTGCCGCCGTCTGCTGCGGGGCTGCCGGAAGCGCGCCAGAGGATCGTGGCGAGCATGGCACGGTTCAGCGTTCCCTCGGGATCGAAGCAGTCGTTGCCGACACCATTCATGAGGCCCTGCTCCGTCACTGCGCAGACATAGGGCTGCGCCCAGTGGCGGGCCGTGTCGCGGTAGCGGACGCAGGTGTGTGTGCCGTAGGTCGTGTCCGTCATGGTGTACAGGGCGGGCTGGCCCGCGAGGAAGCGCTCATAGGCCGCGAGGGCGTAGCCCGCCTGCTCTGTGGCCATGTAGTTTGCCGTGCGGTTCGTGTGGCCGAAGGCAAGGCCGGTTTCCGTCTGCACGCGGAAGCTCATCAGCGCGCTGACGAGCCACGCGCCGTTCGCACGGACAAAGCGGCTGTCCTTCGCCGGGTCGATGCCGAGGGCACACAGCGCCACAAGGACCTGCGAGATCGATTCCGAGGACGAGGCGCCCCACGCGTCAAAGCTGCCGTCGTCCTTCTGCATGCCGCTGAGCACGTTCAGGGCGCGGTCAATGGCCGCAGAGACGTTTGCCTGCGTGCGGTAGGGCGCGAGGGCCTGCAGCACCATGGCGGTCTGGTCGGGGTCGGCCGTCTTACCGGAATAGTCCCAGCCGCCGCCCGGCAGCTCCTGCGCCAGCAGGTAGGCCACGAGGCGCGCGCGGGAGCTCGTGCCGGAGGCTGCGAAGCCGTAGGACACGGAGTCCATGGCGATGAGGGCAAAGGCCGCGCCGTTCACGCCCTGCCAGACGGTCTGGTCGTAGTTTGCAAGCGGGGCCGTCAGATCATAGCCCGCAAAGTCGCGGGCGTTCTCGCCGCAGGCCGTCAGGGCGAGGATCGTGCGGGAATACTGCGTGTAATAGGATTTGTCCAGCACGCCGCCGCAGGCACGGAGCTTTTCCGCCAGAGAAGCGAGATAGTCCTGCCGCATGGCGTCCGTCAGATTGCCGCTGCGGGCCAGCTGCAGGATGGACCAATCGCTGTAGGTCCCGGCGGCCTGCATCGCCGCGGTGCAGTAGGCGGAGACGCCGTCCACGGCCTCGGCGACCGTCATGGGAAGGGCCGTGGGCTCCGCCGCCGCAGCGGGGAGCACCAGGCAGGCCAGCATGGCCAGAAGAACCAGCCCGGAGATCAGTTTTTTCATCATGGCTTTTTCCTCAAAGATCCAGAATTTACGCGCCGAGCCAGACCCACAGGATCTTGGCAATCTGGGCGCGGGTCGCGCCGTCGCGCGGACGGAGCCACAGCGTGCCGTCCGAGGCGGGGTCGCCCGAGATCAGGCCGCGGCTGACGGCCCACTGCATGGCCTCAACGGCATAGCCGGAGACCGCATCTGCATCCGGGAAGGAGGAGAGCAGGTCTCCCGTAACGGCCTCGCCGTTGTAGCGGTAGAGAATGGCCGCGATCTGCTCGCGGGTGATGGCGTCCTCCGGGGCGAACGTCGCGGCGGACGTGCCCTTGACGACGCCGTTGGCGGCTGCCCAGATGACAGCCTTCGCATACCACGACTGCGGCGCGACGTCCGCAAACGGATTCGGCAGGCCAGTCACGTCCGGGGAACCGGCGTGGCGGTAGAGGACGGTCACGAGCTGCGCGCGCGTCAGCGTGCCGTTCGGCTCAAATGTCGTGGCGCTCATGCCGTTCATCATGCCCGTTTCCAGCATATAGTCGACCGGCTCATGATACCACTGCGTGACATCGAGGTCGGAGAAGGCCTCGGACGGACAGACCTTATTCTGCGGCTGCGTTGTATAGCGGGTCGTCTCGCCGTCCTGCCACGAATAGAGTGCATAGAGCGTGACCATGGCGCGGATGGGGGTGTAGGTGTCCGTGTAGACCGTGCTCACCTGCACGGCGTCGGCCACGGGAGCGTCCGTCCAGCCTGCGAAGACATAGTCGTGCGCATTGGCCAGCGGCTTGCCCTCCGGGGCGGTGAGTGCCATCTCTTCGCCGACATAGCCGCGCTGCATCGGCTGGGAAGCGCCCTCCGGCGTGGAGAATACGACGGTCGCGGGGACGCGCTGGCGGAACTCCACCACGAGCGTGCAGTCCTCGCGCACGTCGCTGACGGTGAAGACATTGCCGTCCTGCGCGACGGCGGCTGCGCCCTCGGGCTGGAGCGACCAGCCGGAGACGGCGGCGTTCTCCGCGGGCTTTGCCTCGAACGTCAGGTCATTCAGCGGCACGACCGTGCCGAGGGCCGTGTTGGCCGAGACGGCCGTAACGGTGAATTTCGCCTTGCCGAAGAGCTGCCAGTCGGAATGGACCTCCTGCAGGGCATCGACCTTGCCCTTGCCGGGGTAGGTATCCAGTGCGGAGGAGACGATGGGGAAGGCGCAGTAGTTCCGGCGTGCGCTTTCAATGGTCAGGTACTCCGAGCAGTAGTCCCACTGCCCGACCTCAGTCTTCATCTGCGCAACGGCCTGTGCGACGGTGTCGCCCGCGCGCAGACGGGCAAAGAAGACCTCTTCCCACTTGTAGTCATAGTCGAACGTGACGGCCTGGGAATAGCCGTAGAACACGCTCACGCCCTCGGCGCGCAGCGGGGCGCACAGACCGTCCGTCGCCATGCCGAGGCAGATGGCGCTCCAGATCAGGCTGTCCGGGGCGGACTTTGTCATGTGGTTCGCAATGCAGGTGCCGTCCACGGCGTAGTATTTTATCGTACCGTAGGAGCCCATGTACTGCGCGTGGTAGGTATTGCCGTCCTTGGCATAGTCCTCCGTCGTCAGACCGGTGCCGGTCTGCAGCAGGAGGTAGGACGTTGTCGCGCCGGAGACAAGGTCCTCCTCGTTCCACGGGTTCTCATAGTCTGTGGAGCCGTGGCTGTCGAAGATGACAAGACCGCTCGACTCGACGGCGGCAGCGACGGCGTCGATCGTGGCGCGCGTCGTCTTCAGGACCTGCGAGCTGCCGCCCGTGGCGGCGGCCAGCTTCTTTACCTCGTTCTGATACTGCTGCGTGAAGCTGGGGTCCAGACCGTAATACGGCTCGATGAGCGTGATGTCCGCGCTCGTCGTCGTGGATGTCTGCGGCTCGACTGCCTCTGTCTCAACGCTGATCCCGGCGGCCTTGCGGGCCAGCTCGCGCAGGCGCGGGCTGTAGGCGCACGTCACGCCCGTCGTCGTTTCAAAGCTGAACTGCGCGCCGCGCCACTGCAGCGTGCCGTCCACATAGAGGTCGGAGGCCGTCACGGCCTCCGCCACGGCCTGCGCCGCCGCGAGCGTCCGGTCCGGGCCGTCCTGCGCGGACTGCGTCTGCGCGTCCTGCTCCACGGCGTCCAGCTCGGCCCACAGGGCGTCGATCGGCGCGTAGTCCGCGTCCGTCAGCGTGCGGGCCTTCGGACCGGCTGCAAAGGCGTTTCCGAACAGGGCCGGCAGCAGTGCCAGCACCAGCAGAAGCGCGAAAAATCGTTTCCAGTTCATATGTATCGGTTCCTTTCCTGTGAGTTACTTCTTATTCTACCATAGAGCCCGGCGATTGTCTATGGCAGCACTGCACAATTCAGCGAGAGCATTCGGCGAGAGATTTTTTGTCGAGGCAAGGTTTGAAAAGTGCAGGAATACTTTGTGTATTTCAAACTTTTCGAACCGATGGATCGGCAAAAAATAACCGACGAAGGCCGAAGATGCAATTGCGCGGTGTTGCCCTGCAAATTTTCCTCACAGCACCTGCCCGTTTGCCGCGCCCGTAAAGGCTCCGTGCAGGATGGCAGGTACGCCGCCGACGAACACGGCGTCCATGCCCTCGCTCTCCTGCGCAGGCTGCTCCCAGGTGGCGCGCTCGTGCACGGCGGCGAGGCCGAAAACATTGACATCAGCGTCCATCCCGGCGGCGATGCGTCCCTTGCCCTGTAGGCGTAGAGCCTGCGCCGGAAGGGCGGTCATGCGCTGCACGGCCTCCGGCAGCGTCAGGACATGGCGCTCGCGGACGAACGTCTCGAGAATGCGCGTGAATGTCCCGTAGACGCGCGGGTGGGGCAGGCCCTCCGTGGGATAGAGCGAGTCGGAGATGACGCTGGCAAACGGCGCGCGCAGGATGCGGCCGATGTCCTCGTCGCAGGTGATGAAGTCGATCATCGTCACGTTGCAGGCCTCCTCTGCCAGCACATGGCACAGGCAGTCGACCGGCTCCAGCCCGAGAAGCCGGGCCGCCTCGGCAAGCGTCTTGCCCGTGAGGGGCTGAAATTCCGGCCGGTGCAGCGTCGTCAGGCGGATGTTGTCCCAGCCGACCATCTGCGCGATGTTGTCAAAATCGCGGCCGTGGGCGATGCGCTCGCGCAGGATGTCCCGCTGAGCCGGGTCGCGCAGCCGGGCAGCAACGGCGTCCGTCCCGCCCGCCAGAAAGTCCTGCGGCAGCAGGTGCAGCAGCTGCGTCGAGCCTGCGCAGTAGGGATAGACGTCGCACGAGACGTCCAGCCCCTCGTCCCGCGCCTGCTGCAGCAGCGCCAGCGCCTCCGGGATGCGGCGGTTCCAGTTGCGCGGGCCCATGGCCTTGAGATGGCTGATGTGCACGGGCGTGCGGAGCAGGCGCGCCGCGCGGAGCATCTCGCGCAGGGCACCGCAGACCATATCGCCCTCCTCGCGCATGTGCACGCAGATGGGAATGCCGCTGCCCTGCAGCGGGGCCAGCGCCCGGAGCAGGCCGTCCGGCGTGTAGAAGCACTCCGGCGCATAGCCGAGGCCGAGCGAGACGCCGAGGGCCCCGTCCGCCAGCGCACGCTCCAGACGGCGGTGCAGCTCCGGCAGGGCCTCGTCCGCATCGCCCGGCGCATAGCCGCAGCAGTCCGCGCGCACCGTCCCGCCGCCGACGAGCATGCCGACGTGCAGCGGCAGCGGCCCGGGCGCGCAGTGCGTCCAGATAGGCCGCCATGGACTCCGTGGGGATGGCCGGGTCGATGTCGCCCGTGATCGCCCCGAGATAGCGCCGCAGCTCTGCCCGGTGCGCCGCGCCGAACGGCGCGAGCGACAGGCCGCAGTTTCCGTTGACGATGGCGGTCAGCCCCTGCCGCAGCTCCGCGCGGCCGAAGCCGGGGCGGAAGACGGCGGCATCGCCGTGGCGGTGGATGTCCAGAAAGCCCGGCGTGACGTACCGCCCGGCCGCGTCCAGCGTCTGCGCGGCCTCGCCGCAGGACCCGACAGCCGCGATCTTGCCGCCGCGGATGCCGATATCCGCCCGAAACGGCGCGCCGCCGCTTCCGTCGATGACCGTGCCGCCGCGAATGACCCAATCCAGCATGAAAAACGCCTCCTTTTTGCTCCCATCATAGCACACTTCTGCGGAAAATCAACGCGAACGGTTGATTTTTGTCGAGACGTTGGATATAATAAAGAAAATCCATCTTCGGAGGTAACACCCATGGCTGTTAAAATTGAAAAAGATACCATCATCGGCGACGTGCTCGACCTCGCGCCGGAGACCGCGCCCCTGTTCCAGGCTATCGGCATGCATTGCCTGGGCTGCCCGGCCAGCCGCGGCGAGTCCGTTGAGGAGGCCTGCATGGTCCACGGCGTGGATCCCGATGCCTTCCTCGCACAGGTAAACCACTTCATCGAGGCAGTGGAAGCCAACAAGTGATCCAAACCAGCCTGCTGCAGCTCGATGACTGCAGCAGGTCATTTTTTAAGGGAGACTCCCTGATGAACGGAGAATTGTTATGACACAGAAAGAACGGATGCTTGCCGGGCAGCTCTACCTCGTGGACGAGGAGCTGGCGGCCGAGAACCGCCGCACCGCCGGGGTGCTCCGGCAGTTCAACAGCGAGCCGGAGCCGGAGGCCCGCGCCGCCCTGCTGCGCGGCCTGCTGGGTGGGACGGGGCGCACGTTCAGAATCGAGCCGCCCTTCCGCTGCGACTACGGCAGCCATATCTATCTGGGCGAAAACTTCTATGCGAATTATGAGCTCATCGTGCTCGACCAGTGCGACGTCCGCTTCGGCGACAACGTCATGCTCGGGCCGCGCGTGAGCCTGTTCAGCGCGGGACATCCGCTCGATGCGGACATCCGCAATGCCGGGCTGGAGTACGGCAAGCCCATCACCGTCGGCAGCAACGTCTGGATGGGCGGCTGCGTGACCGTGAACGGCGGCGTGACCATCGGCGACAATGTTGTCATCGGCTCCGGCTCCGTCGTGACGCACGACATCCCGTCCAACGTCATTGCGGCCGGGAATCCCTGCCGCGTGCTGCGCCCCCTGACGGACGCCGACCGCGCTCATTGGCAGCAGGAGGCCGCGCGCTGGCGCGCGGCGTGCGGCCGGTGAGGCTGCCGGTCTCCGCGCGGCTGGAATGCTGTGCCGGGCTCGTGCCGCAGGGTGCGCGCGCTGCGGACATCGGCGCGGACCACGGCTATCTCGGCATTTCGCTGCTGCTGAACGGCCGGGCTGAGTTTGTCCACGCCTCGGAGCTGCGCGAGCAGCCGCTCCGCCGCGCCATGGAAAATGCCCTGCGCTTCGGCGTGGTGGACCGTATGCGCTTTTCGCGCGCCGACGGGCTGGACGCCGTCGATCCGGACGAGGTCGACACCATCGTCTGCGCCGGGATGGGCGGCGATCTCATTGCGCAGATCCTGGACCGCTGCCGCTGGGTGCGCGACCCGCGCTATACCTTGATCTTACAGCCGCAGTCCTCCGGCAACGACCTGCGCCGCAAGCTGGCCCGGATGGGCTTTACCATTGAGCAGGAGCGCCTTGTGCGCGACGGCGGCTTTCTCTATCAGGCCATGGCTGCGCGGTTCGGCAATGCCGCGCCGGTCACGCCGGGGCAGGAGTATGTCTCCGCGGCCCTGCTCCGTTCCGGCGATCCGCTGCTGCCGGATTATTTTGACCGGCTCATCCCGTCGCTGGAGCGCACCGTCGAGGGCCTGCGGCGCGGCAGCGAGCCGGAACGTCTGCAATACTACGAAACTGCGCTGCGGGAGCTGCGCGAAATGAGGGAGCTTTATGACAACGGTTGCTGATATTCTGGATGTGCTCGAGGCCCTTGCGCCCACCGGCATGAAAATGGACTGGGACAACGTCGGCCTGCTCTGCGGCAGCCGCAAAAAGGAGGTCGAGCAGGTCCTTGTCGCCCTTGACCCGTTCGAGGACGTCTGCGATGAGGCGGTCGAATGGGGAGCGGACGTCATCGTCACACATCACCCGCTCATTTTCCGCCCCGTGGCGAACGTCACGGACGAGACAAGCGTCGGCCGGGTCATCGAGCGGCTGTGCTCGGCGGGCATCTGCGCCGTCAACGCGCACACGAACCTCGACTGCGCCCCCTGCGGCGTGAACGACGAGCTGGCCGCCGTGCTGGGCCTGCGGGATGTCACGGTGCTCCAGCCGAGCGGAACGGACGCCCAGGGCCGCCCGTGGGGCCTGCTGCGCGGCGGCGAGACCGACGAGCAGCCGCTGGCGGAATTCCTGCAGACGGTCAAGCAGGCCCTCGGCTGCCCCGGCCTGCGCTATGTGGACGGCGGCAAGCCCGTCCGCCGCGTTGCCGTGGGCGGCGGGAGCTGCGCCGACGGGATGCACGAGGCGCTGGAGGCCGGGTGCGATACGTTCGTCACGGCGGACGTGCGCTATAACCAGTTCTGGGATGCGCACGACCTCGGGCTGAATCTCATCGACGCCGGGCATTTCTACACCGAGAACCCCGTGACGCGCGTGCTGGCCGATGCGCTGGCGAAGGCCTTCCCGGATATTTCCGTAAAAATCTCCGAAACCCACACCGACTGCATGAAATATGCTTGATTTTTGGCCTGTGGAATGCTAAAATAATCTAGTTATTTACAGATACCACTCTACGAAGGGAAGAAATATTATGTCTGGACATTCCAAGTGGCATAACATTCAGAAGACGAAGGGCGCGCAGGACGCCAAGCGCGCGGCAGCCTTCACGAAGATCGCGAAGGAAATGTATGTTGCGGTGAAGGAAGGCGGCGGCTCGACCGACCCCAGCTATAACTCCCGTCTTGCCACCGTCATCACGAAGGCCAAGGCTGCGAATATGCCGAACGACAACATCAAGCGCGTGCTCGAGAAGGCCGCGAACGCAGGCTCCGGCGATTCCTACGAATCCATCACCTACGAAGGCTACGGCCCGAGCGGCATCGCCGTGATCGTCGAGACCATGACCGACAGCCGCAACCGCACGGCAGGCAACGTCCGCCACCACTTCGACAAGTACGGCGGCAAGATGGGCGCTGCGGGCTGCGTGTCCTGGAACTTCAGCAAGAAGGGCGTGCTCGTCATCGACAACGAGGACGGCGACTATGAAGAAGACAACGTTATGATGGACGCTATGGACAGCGGCGCGGATGACTTCGAGGCCGACGGCGACTGCTTCACGATTTACACCGATCCGGACGACTTCAACGCCGTTGCCGATGCGCTGGCCAAGAAGGGCTATACCTTCGTTTCCGCGCAGATTGAGATGGTCCCGGGCGAGTATAAGAAGCTCGACAACCCCGACGACATCACGAATATGGAAAAAAATGCTCGACATCTTCGAGGACGACGACGACGTCCAGAATGTCTGGCATAACTGGGACCGCGACTGATCCCGGAATCAGCAAAAGCCGCGCGGCAGGACCGACCTGCCGCGCGGCTTCTTTATGGTAGGGGCGGGGCATGCCCCGCCCGGCGGCGTACTTGCAGCCCGTACTGGCCGCCATTAAAACGGTACCGGCCAATGTAGGGGAGCGGCATGCCGCTCCCGGCTCTGCACCTGCAGTTCGTACAAGCTAGCGTTAAAACGGTAACGGCCCCCGAATTGTCATTCCGAGGAGCGAAGCGACGTGGGAATCTCGTGCAGGCAGTTACGATTTCGCCGGGGTCTCCCTGTTATTCAACCGGGTACTGCGAGATTGCACCCCAAGGGCACTTCCTCGCGCTGCGCGCTCAGGGCGCCACGTCGGCCTTTGGCCTCCTCGCAATGACAAACTTGGGGGGCTTACGCCATAGAATCCATGCCACTGATATTGCAAGTCCGCAAGGCGCTCCCTGAGCGCCGCTACAGACGCAATTGGTGCTCACCATTTTATCGGCAGCCTGTGCCGACCGACAGCAGTGCGCCGGGAGCGGCATGCCGCTCCCCTACAACGCACTGCCGATCCCCGTCTCTTGCAATTTTACGGTCAAAACAGCCGTGCTGCGGTTTCTCCCGCAGCACGGCTGTTTGCAACATCTTATTTCACATCGGCATTGATGCCGCGCTCGTCGAAGGCGCGCAGCAGCAGGTCCATATCGGACGGGATGGAGATCGGCTCGCCGCAGGCCTTGATGGCGTTGGCGACGTCCTTCAGGCCGTTTCCGGTCACGACGGAGACAACCGTCGCGTCCTTCGGCAGGACGCCCTGCTCGCACAGCTTTTTCACACCGGCCGTGCCGGTCACACCGGCGGGCTCGCCGAACACGCCGCAGGTGCGGCCGAGCAGCTTCTGCGCCGCCATGATCTCGGCGTCGGAGACATTCACGACCAGACCGTTCGACTCGCGGATGGCCATGAGCGCCTTGTCCGCATTGCGCGGCACGCCGACGGCGATGGAGTCGGCCAGCGTGTTCTCCTCCATGGGCTCCCACGGGCGATTTTCCGCAATGGCGCGGTTGATGGGGCAGCAGCCCTCAGCCTGCGCGGAGATGAGGCGCGGCAGGCGGTCGATGAGGCCGACGGCATGAAGGTCCTTCAGGCCCTTCCACAGGCCGGCGATCGTGCAGCCGTCGCCGACGGAGATGGCGATGAAGTCCGGCATCTGCCAGTCGAGCTGCTCGGCGATCTCATAGGCGACGGTCTTCTTGCCCTCGGAGAGGTAAGGGTTGATGGCTGCATTGCGGTTGTACCAGCCCCAGCGGTCAATGGCCTGCTTCGACAGCTCGAACGTGTCCTCATAGCTGCCCTGCACGGAGATGACAGTCGCGCCGAACGTCATGAGCTGGGCGACCTTGCCCTTCGGCGCGCGGGAGGGGACGAAAATAAACGTCTGGAGCCCGGCGGCCGCAGCGTTGCCCGCGAGGGACGAGGCGGCGTTGCCCGTGGACGAGCAGGCGATGACATGCGCGCCTGCCTCCTGCGCCTTGGCGACGGCCATGGCGGAGGCGCGGTCCTTCAGCGAGGCTGTGGGGTTCTGGCCGTCGTCCTTGACCCAGAGCTTCGCAATGCCGAGTTCCTTTGCAAGGCGGTCGGCCTCATACAGCGGCGACCAGCCGACGCGCAGCGGGGGCGCGGGCGTCTCCGGCTCGACGGGCAGCAGCTCGCGATAGCGCCACATGGAGCGCTCCGTGCGGTTCTTCAGCGTCTCGCGGGTCAGGACGGTCCTGATCCGGTCATAGTCATAGATGATGTCGAGGATGCCGCCGCATTCGCAGTTCGTCAGATTCGGCACGGCGGGATATTCCCGGCCGCAGCGCACGCAGCGGCCGCATTTTACATGGTTCATCGCTTCGGTTCCTTTCTCCGGGCTTCCCGGTCGTGTTTTTCCAGTGCTCGTTTCATCCGGGCACGGCGGCGCTCGTCCCGGCGGCGCTGCCGGGGGTACCATTCATAGAACTGCTCGTCGCCGACAAGGGCGTGCAGCCGGTCCAGCTCCCGGCGGCGCAGGATCGCAGCCAGCAGGACGGTCAGCAGCACAAAGTAAAGCGCCAGCGCCGGCAGAAAGAGCGCGCCGAGCCGTTTGGCGTTCAGAAAGATCGCCGCGGCGATCAGAACATTGCCGATGGACGCCGCTAGGATCAGCGCGACCTGCACGGCCGGGATGAGCGGCGCGAGCGCATCGCGCAGGCGGTTCCGGAATGGTTTCATGGGGCCTCCGTGGATGAAAAACCGTGCCGGAGCGGGATGACCCACCCCGGCACGGGCTGATTGTCAGAATTTAAAAACTTACAGTGTTTTGAGGATGCCGACCTCGTCGTTGAAGGCATCGATGAGCACATCGAGGTCCTTCGCCTGTGCATGGACGGCGTCCCAGGTGCCCTTCGTGTCGTACCACTGGGCGTTGAGGTCTTCGACGTTCATGCCCTGCTGCTCGACCCAGGTGTAATACTTCAGGTTGTGCACGCGCTTGCGCTCCGTGTAGGTCAGCTCGAGCATGCTGTCGGTCTTCAGGCCGAGCATATGCAGTGCATGGTCCTTCTCGGCCTCGAAGGCGGAATAGGCGCCGTGCTGGGCGTTGAGCTCTTCCACGCGGGACTTGTACATGACGGCGGAGTCCGTCAGAACGGTGACGACGACGTCGTCCTCGGTCAGCTCATAGTACTTGGCCATCTTGATGCAGCACAGCACGTTGGCGATGCCGGAGATGCCCATCCAGGTGAACTTCTCGATCTGCTCGTCCGTCATGCCGAGGGACTTCAGGTACTCCTGTCCCTCCTTGCAGTTGAACAGGCGCAGCAGGCGCTGGGAGTCCTCGTCGTCGATGGCAATGGCCATGTCGGTGTTCTTCACGTTATGGACCCAGGGAATGTGCTTGTCGCCGATACCCTCGATGCGGTGGCCGCCGAAGCCGTTGTCCAGAATGGTCGGGCACTGCAGGGCCTCGCCGACGGCGAGCTTCATGCCGGGATAGCGCTCCTTCAGCAGATCGCCGGAGGACATCGTGCCGGCGGAGCCGGAGGTGAAGCAGGCACCGGCCAGACGCTGGCCGGGCTTTTTCACGGCCTCGAACAGATCGGCCAGGGCGTAGCCCGTGACATTGTAGTGCCACAGCGGGTTGCCCATTTCGGCAAACTGGTTGAAGATCATCATGGACGGATCCTTCTTCAGCTCCCACGTCTTGTCGAAGATCTCCTTGACGTTGGACTCGCAGCCCGGCGTGGCGATGATCTGACCGGCGATGGACTTCAGCCAGTCAAAGCGCTCCTTGGACATATCCTGCGGCAGGATGGCGACGGAGTCGCAGGCCAGCAGCTTGGAGTTGAAGGCGCCGCCGCGGCAGTAGTTGCCGGTGGACGGCCACACGGCGTGATGATAGGTGGCGTCGAACTGACCGGTCACGAGGCGCGGAGCCAGGCAGCCGAACGAAGCGCCGACCTTATGGCAGCCCGTGGGGAACCACTTGCCGGACATGGCAAGGATGCGGCACGGCACGCCGGACAGGCTGGAGGGGATCTCCACATAATTCGGGGTGTGCTGATACAGACCGCCGAACTCCTTGGCCTCGTTGTGCCAGGAAATGCGGAACAGGTTGACGGGGTCGACGTCCCACAGGCCGGTATGGGTCAGCTTTTCCTTGATTTTCTCCGGGATGAGATCCGGATTCTGCATCTGCGCGATGGTCGGGATGATGATGTGGTTTTCCTTGGCCTTCTCGATGTTGTGCTTCAGGCCTTCCTTGTTGATGCGAAGATCAATCATTGCTCTTTCCTCCAGTTTTTACGTCAAGATAAGAATATAGCGTGTATTTGGAAATGCCAAAATGTTTCGCGATCTTGTCGCCGGATTTTGTGACGAGCAGCGCGCCGTGCTCATTGAGGAAATGGATGGCGCGCACCTTGTCCTCCTTGCTCATCAGGGCGACCGGCTTGCCGATGAGGCGGTCGGACTGCTCGATGAGATCGTCGAGCAGGTCGTTGACATTGTGCGTGATGCGGGGCGTCTCCTCCCCGGCGGGGTGGGCGGACGTCAGCCCGGCGAGCGCCTGCTCGGCCATGGCCAGCGCGGAAATATCGAAGTTGATGCAGAAAATGGCGCACACGCGCCCGGATTCGTCGCGGATGTAGATAGACGACGATTTCAGCAGCTTGCCGTCCGGCGTGCGGGTGAGATAGCACAGCTGGTCCTCCGGCGCGCGGCCGTCCTTGCCGAGCTGCTCGAGCACGACCTGTGAGGGACCGTCGCCGAGCTTGCGGCCGGAGACATGGCCGTTTTCAATGGCCACGACGGAGTGTGATGTGCTGCGCTCCGAGATCTCGTGCACAACGACCTCGCAGTTGCTTCCAAACTGCGCCGCGAGGCCTCTCGCCATCTGGCGGAGCGTTTCCAGTTCATTCGGTTTCAGCAATCGCAGCGCCCCTTTCTTTTTTTGGGGGAAACTCTGAAGAAATCATCTGCGGCGGATGCCGGAGCTTTTCCGCCGATCCATCGGTTCGGGGAACTTGAAATACACAAAGTATTCCTGCGTTCCCCGAACCTCGACTCGACGAAAAATCTCTCGCCAACCGCTCTTGCTGATTTCTTCCGAGCTTCCCTGTTGGGAAAACTCTGAAGAAATCCTCTGCGGCAGATGCCGGATATTTTCTGCCAATTCATCGGTTTGGAAGGTTTGGAGTACACAAAGTACGCCTGCGCTTTCCAAACCTCGACTCGACGAAAAATCTCTCGCCAACCGCTCTTGCTGATTTCTTCCGAGCTTCCCTGTTGGGAAAACCTCTGAAGAAATCCTCTGCGGCAGATGCCGGATATTTTCTGCCAATTCATCGGTTTGGAAGGTTTGGAGTACACAAAGTACGCCTGCGCTTTCCAAACCTCGACCCGACGAAAAATCTCTCGCCCTCCGCTCTTGCTGATTTCTTCCGAGCTTCCCTGTTGGGAAACTCTGAAGAAATCCCTCACGCATACTGCCCGCTGTCAGGCTTGTCATTGCGAGGCCCCGCAAGGGGCCGTGGCAATCTCGCGGGATCATTCCGGATTTTTGAGGATCCCCGGCGAATACGAAATATGGTGCCTGAGAGCCCCACGCCGCTTCGCTCCTCGGAATGACGAACTTCCGGTTTTTGCCGGTCAGAGCGTCCCTGTTTGGATTTTCCTGACCCTATGATACCATTATAGCCGGGAGAAATCAATTGTTTTTTCCAAAATTTTTTTGTTTTGAAAAAAATTTGTTTGACTTCTGTGCAGGATATGGTAAGATAGGAGCAGAGAACCGCAGACTGCCTGCATATCCGCACTGCGGTACGGAATGAATAGATAATGGAGGGTACCACGATGGATTTTGAAGCAATCAAACGTGCGGCCGAGGGCTATCGTGCCGACATGAGCCGTTTCCTGCGGGACATGATCGCCATCCCCAGTGAAAGCTGCGAAGAAAAGGGCGTCGTCATGCGCATCAAGCAGGAGCTGGAGAAGCTCGGCTATGACAGGGTCGAGATCGATCAGCTTGGCAACGTCATCGGCTGGATGGGCACGGGCGAGAAGATCATCGCCATCGATTCCCACATCGATACCGTCGGCATCGGCAACCGCGCCAACTGGACGAACGACCCCTATGAGGGCTATGAGACGGACGACATCATCTACGGACGCGGCGGCTCCGACCAGGAGGGCGGCATGGCCTCCGCTGCCTACGGCGCGAAGATCATGAAGGACCTTGGCCTCATCCCCGAGGGCTATAAGATCATGGTCGTCGGCTCCGTGCAGGAGGAGGACTGCGACGGCATGTGCTGGCAGTCCATCGTCAATGAATATTTCAACGGACCGGAGGATGCCCGCAGCAAGATCGAGTTCGTCATCTCCACCGAGCCGACGGACGGCGGCATCTATCGCGGCCACCGCGGCCGTATGGAGATCCGCGTCGACATGCACGGTGTCTCCTGCCACGGTTCCGCTCCGGAGCGCGGTGACAACGCCATCCACAAGATGGCCGAGGTCCTGCTGAACGTCCGCGACCTCAACGAGAACGACGCCGCCGATGACAAGGAGATCAAGGGCCTTGTCAAGATGCTCGACCCGAAGTACAACCCCGAGCATTGGGAAGACGCGCGCTTCCTCGGCCGCGGCACCTGCACGACGTCGCAGATCTTCTACACGTCCCCGTCCCGCTGCGCCGTTGCGGACTCCTGCTCCATCTCCATCGACCGCCGTATGACGGCAGGCGAGACCTACAAGTCCTGCCTGAAGGAGATCGAGGACCTGCCCGCCTGCAGAAGTACGCCAAGGACGTCAAGGTCTCGATGTATATGTACGACCGTCCCGCATGGACTGGCCACGTCTATGAGACGGAGTGCTTCTTCCCGACGTGGATCAACAAGGAATCCGCGCCGCATGTGCAGGCTCTTGTTGACGCGCACCATGCTCTGTGGGGCGACAAGCGTCTGGCTCCCGATGCAAAGGCAGCTCCAACCCGCGACGGTCGTCCGCTGACCGACAAGTGGACGTTCTCCACGAACGGCGTTTCCATCCAGGGTCGCTACGGCATCCCGTGCGTCGGCTTTGGCCCCGGTGCCGAGTCGCAGGCACATGCGCCGAACGAGATCACCTGGAAGCAGGACCTCGTCACCTGCGCTGCGCTCTACGCCGCCGTTCCCGGTCTACAAGCCCGAGAACAAGGAGGGCTCCGCCACCGAGTTCCGTCAGGAGCTGACCGGCAACGACATCAAATAATTTTTCGATGCTTCATGCCCTATAAAATATTTTCTGTTTTTTAGGATATAGAGATTTTTTAAGGAGAAAGAATCATGAGTAAGACTGTTGAGCTTGCAAGACACCTCGAAAAGCTCCATATCAATAACATGTATAAGACCGACTTCTACTGGACGTGGGACAAGACGGACGACGAGATCGACGCCGTCTTCACCGTTGCCGACGCCCTGCGCGACCTGCGCGAGCGCAACAAGTCCACGAAGGTCTTCAATTCCGGCCTCGGCATCTCCCTGTTCCGCGACAACTCCACCCGTACCCGCTTCTCGTTCGCCTCTGCGTGCAACTTCCTGGGTCTGGGAGCAGGTCCTCGATGAGAAGAAGTCCCAGATCGCCCACGGCGAGACCGTCCGCGAGACTGCAAACATGGTCTCCTTCATGGCTGACGTCATCGGCATCCGCGACGATATGTACATCCATCAGGGTCATGAGTACCAGAAGACGTTCATGGACGCGCTGGAAGAGGGCTATCGCGACGGCATCCTCGAGCAGCGACCGACGCTCGTGAACCTGCAGTGCGACGTCGACCATCCGACGCAGTGCATGGCCGATATGCTGCATGTCATCCACTACTTTGGCGGCGTCGAGAACCTCAAGGGCAAGAAGGTTGCCATGACGTGGGCATACTCCCCGTCAGCTACGGCAAGCCGCTGTCCGTCCCGCAGGGCGTCATTGGTCTGTTCACCCGCTTCGGCATGGATGTCACGCTGGCACATCCGGAGGGCTACGACGTGTTCCCCGAGGTCGAGGAAATCGCCCGCAAGAACTGCGAGAAGTACGGCTCCAAGTTCCACAAGACGAACGCCATGAAGGAAGCCTTAGGGACGCCGACATCGTCTATCCGAAGTCCTGGGCGCCGTTCCAGGCTATGGAAAGCGCTCCGAGCTCTATGTCAAGGGTGACCAGAAGGGCATCGACGAGCTGGAGAAGCAGCTGCTTGCGCAGAACGCCGAGCACAAGGACTGGACCTGCTCGGAAGAAATGATGAAGCTCACGAAGGACGGCAAGGCGCTGTATCTGCACTGCCTGCCCGCCGATATCTCCGGCCTGAGCTGCCCGGAGGGCGAGGTCGACAACTCCGTGTTCGACCGCTATCTGGTGCCGCTTTACAAGCAGGCTTCCTACAAGCCGTACATCATCGCCGCTATGATCTTCCTGGCTCAGGTCAAGGACCCGGTCAAGGCTCTGATGGAGCTCGACGCTGCCGACAACAAGCGCAAGATGTTCTGAGCCGCACAGCAGGAGGATAATTACCATGGGAAAACGCATCGTCATCGCGCTGGGCGGCAATGCGCTGGGCAGCACGCCCTATGAGCAGCTCGCCCTCGTCACGGAAACGGCAAAGCCGATCGTGGATCTCATCGAGCAGGGCAACGAGGTCGTCATTGCACACGGCAACGGCCCGCAGGTCGGCATGATCAATCTGGGCATGGCCACGGCCGCCGAGGCCGGCGCCATCAAGTCCGATATGCCCTTCCCCGAGTGCGGCGCCATGAGCCAGGGCTACATCGGCTATCACCTGCAGAACGCCATCGGCAACGAGCTTGCCGCGCGCGGCCTGCAGAAGGACGTCGCCACCGTCGTCACGCAGGTGCTGGTGGACGAGAACGATCCCGCCTTCCAGAAGCCCACGAAGCCCGTCGGCGCGTTCTATGACAAGACCACGGCCGAGCGCATCGCCGCCGAAAAGGGCTACACCATGGTCGAGGACGCGGGCCGCGGCTACCGCCAGGTCGTTCCCTCACCGAAGCCCGTGGACGTCATCGAAAAGAACACCGTCCGCGCCCTGATCAACGGCGGCTGCGTCGTGATCACGGTCGGCGGCGGCGGCATCCCCGTTGTGCGCCGGGACGGCAAGCTCTACGGCACGCCCGCCGTCATCGATAAGGACTTTGCCTCCGCCAAGCTCGCAGAGCTCGTGCAGGCCGACGCCCTCGTCATCCTGACGGCGGTGGACCGCGTCTGCATCAACTGGGGCAAGCCGGACCAGAAGAGCCTTGCGGAAATGACCGTTGCGGAAGCGGAGCGCTACTGCGAGGAGGGCCATTTTGCCCCCGGCTCCATGCTGCCGAAGGTCAGGGCTGCCGTTTCGTTCGCCAAGACCGGCGGGCAGGCCATCATCGCCTCGCTCGCACAGGCCGGAGCCGCCGTCCGCGGCGAGGCCGGTACGGTCGTCCATCTCTGATATCGTCTGTTCCCTTCCCGGGGAGCAAAGGGCCTGCTGCATGAACCCCGCAGCAGGCCCTTCTGCAATATGGGATAACACATATGCAGGGGGAGCGGCACGCGGGAAATGAAACTGGAAAGTGGAAAATTTCACAAGGCCGCCGGTCATGCGCTGTAGGGGAGGGGCATGCCCCTCCCGCCACCGCACCGGCGGGAAGTGCGGGCCAATGTTAAAAAGGCAATGGCCCCCCAAGTTTGTCATTGCGAGGAGGCCGGAGGCCGACGTGGCAATCTCGGGAAGGCACTTGCAGTTCGTACCGGCTGCCGTTAAAATGGCATGCACCGATTGCGTCTGTAGCGGCGCTCAGTGAGCGCCATGGGCAGTTGCAAGTTTCCAGGCACTCACGCCGACCGCACACACCTCCAAGTTTGTCATTGCGAGGCCCCAACGGGGCCGTGGCAATCTCCTGCAGCCGGTTGCGTCTTCGCCGATGCCTTTCCTGTGATCCAGCAAGATACTGCGAGATTGCCACGTCGGCCTCCTCGCAATGACAAATCGGGAGTATTTGCCATTTTAACGGCAGCTTGTTGATTGCGCCGGTGCAGCGCCGGGAGCGGCATGCCGCTCCCCTACAAGGCGGGTGCGGTCGACGATAGCGCCACAAAACCTGCAGCTTGCAAGGCGCTCCCTGAGCGCCGCTGCAGACGGAATCGGTTTGTACGTTTTTTTCGGCAGCCTGTGCGTATCGCCGGTGCAGCACCAGGCCCTGCGGCGAACCGGTTTTTCTTTCTTGCCTTTTTCGGCAAAATACGATATCATTAGCTTAGTAAACATTGCACAGGCGTTTCCCAAATACCGAAACAAGGAGCTGGCAACATGCTGGAACAGTCGATCCTGCAGAATTATCTTGATATCCTGCGCGAGGAGCTCGTCCCGGCGACCGGCTGCACGGAGCCGATCGCCATTGCCTACTGCGCCGCGACCCTTCGGGAGCTGCTGGGCGCACTGCCCGAGCGGGTGGACGCCGCCGTCAGCGGCAACATTCTGAAAAACGTCAAAAGCGTCGTCGTCCCAAACACCGGCGGGCGCAAGGGCATCGGCCCCGCCATTGCCGTCGGCCTCGTTGCGGGCGACGCGGCGCGTGACCTGCAGGTCATCTCCGCCGTGACGGAGAAGCAGCTTGCGGAGCTGGACGCTTACCTGCAGCGGGTGGAGATCACCGTCTCCTGCAGCCATTCTCCCTGCCAGCTCGACATCGACCTGCGCGGCAGCTGCGGCAGTCACACGGCCCGCGTGCGCATCACGAACCATCACACGAACATCGTCTGCCTTGAGCGTGACGGCGAGGTGCTGCGCGAGCTGCCCGTTGTGGACTCCGCCGAGGAGCACCGCGCGGACAAGAGTCTGCTGAACGTGGCGGACATCCTGCGCTTTGCGGCCGAGGTGCCGCTCGAGGACCTGCTGCCCCTGCTGGAGCCGCAGGTCAGCTGCAACTCCGCCATTGCCGAGGAAGGCCTCCGCGGCACCTGGGGCGCGCAGATCGGGCGCATTTTACTGGAGGATTACGGGGATGATATCAAGCAGCGGGCCAAGGCCTATGCGGCCGCGGGCTCGGACGCCCGCATGAGCGGCTGCGAAATGCCCGTCGTCATCCTCTCCGGCTCCGGCAATCAGGGCATCACGGCCTGCATGCCCGTCGTGGCCTATGCCCGCCACATCGGCGCGACCCGCGAGCAGCTCTACCGCGCGCTGGCCGTTTCCGACCTTGTCACCGTCCACCAGAAGACCGGCATCGGCCGCCTCTCCGCCTACTGCGGGGCCATCTCCGCCGGGGTCGGCGCGGGCGCGGGCATCTGCTACCTGCTCGGCGGCGACTATGACGCCGTGGCGCACACGGTCGTCAACGCCGTGGCCATCCTCTCCGGCACCATCTGCGACGGCGCGAAGCCGTCCTGCGCGGCCAAGATCGCCGCTGCCGTGGATGCGGGCATCATGGGCTACCGCATGTATCTGCACCACCGCGAATTCCGCCACGGCGAGGGCATCGTCGGCAGCAATGTTGACGATACGATCGCCAAGGTCGGCGTGCTGGCGCAGCAGGGCATGCGGCAGACGGACCGCACGATCCTCGATATCATGCAGGATCGCTGCAGCTGAACGCCCGCGTTCCTTCAAAAATCGTTTTCCGGTCCGTCATAATTTGGACATATCGGGCGGATATACTACAAGCACAGCAAGGAGCTGAACACCATGGAGCATAACGAGCGCATCGACTCCGGTGCAGGCGAGCCGGTATTGGCCTGCAAACGAAGAAAGCACCTGCGGCTGGTGGCTCTCGCTGTATGCTGCGCCCTGCTCGGCGGAATCGCCGGAGGCGCGGCAACGGGACTGCTTCTGCAGGGCCGCGAGCGGGCGGCCATGCGGCCGGCCGGTCAGCAGACGGCCGTATCCGGGGGAGAAAGCACGGGCGCGGAGCCTTCCGCGGCGCGTGTGGCCTCGACTGCGGGAGAATTGACCCCGACGCAGCTCTATGAGCGCTATGCGCCCTGCGTCGTCGGTGTGCTGAACCTCAGCGCGGTCACGGACCTCTATGGAAAGGACACCATGCAGGCCAGCACCGGCTCAGGCGTTCTCCTCACGGGAGACGGCGAGATTCTGACGAATTACCACGTCGTCAAGGACTGCACGCAGCTCACCGTCACGTTGTATGACGGCACGGAGCACACGGCAAAGCTCCTCGGCTATGAGGAGAACAGCGACATCGCCCTGCTGAAGATCGACGGCAGCGGCTACCGCCACGCGCGCCTCGGAGATTCCGACCGGCTGCGCATCGGCACGGAGGTCGCCGCCATCGGCAACCCGCTCGGCGACCTGGACTACAGCCTGAACGTCGGCTATATCAGCGCGAAGGACCGCGACGTCGATCTGGACGGCCCCTCCATCCGCATGATGCAGCTCGATGCGGCCATCAACCCCGGCAACTCCGGCGGTCCGCTGTTCGACCTGCGCGGCAATGTCGTCGGCGTGACGACGGCGAAATATTCCGGCGAGACCGTCACCGGCGCGACGATCGAGGGCATCGGCTTTGCCATCCCCATCAATGACGTCCGCGAAATCCTCTCGGAGCTGCGGGAATACGGCCGCGTGCCGAACCGCGCCCAGCTCGGCGTGATGGTCGGCACGGTCTATTCGACGAACACGGCCCGCAGCGGCCGGGTGCAGGTGCGGGATGTCACAGAGGATTCTGCCGGTGCCCATGCAGGCCTGCGCGAGGGCGATTTTATCACTGCACTTGATGACTACACCGTGCGCACGCTTTCCGACCTCAGCGCGGCGCTGCGGCACTACCGCGGCGGCCAGCACGCGACGCTCACCATCGAGCGCTACGGCAAGACGTTCCGCCTGCCCATCGTGTTTGACAGCAAGGACGATGCGGTGCAGGACGAAGAGCCAACAACATCGGCCAATGCGCTGGAGCCGTCCGAGCAGGACAGTCCCCGGCCCTGATCCGATGTCTTCCATAGATCGCACCCCCTCTCTTTTTCATGCTTTTTCTCTTTTTCTCTCTCTTTCTTTCTTTTCTACGAAATGTACCGTCCGGCTTGCCGGACGGTACATTTCGTTTTTGCGAAACGGGCTGGCGAAAAAGCTGCCCAGCCGGAGGTTTCGGAGGGAAGAAAAGAGGGAAAGGAAACCGTCAGGGTTTCCTTTCGCGTTCAATAACCCGCCGCAGCGGCAGAATTGCAAAATAATACTACAAAATTTCATTTTGCAATTCTGAAAGCAGCTTGGCAAAAAGCCCGAAGGGACTTTTTTGACAAGCTGAAAGGAAACCGTCAGGGTGTCCTTTCGCGTCAAATAACCCGCCGCAGCGGCAAAATTGCAAAACAGAACTACAAAATACGTTTTGCAATTTTGAAGGCAGCTTGGCAAAAGACCCGAAGGGACTTTTTGACAAGCTGACCGTCCGGCTTGCCGGGCGGTACATTTCGTTTATGCGCTTAGATGTCGAAAAGGTTGCGCTTGTCATTGCGAGGCCCTGCAGGGGCCGTGGCAATCTCGCGGGATCACTGCGGATTTTCGGTAAACTTCGGCGAATTCGAAACATTTTATGTGAGATTTCCACGTCGCTTCGCCCCCCTGCAATGACAAGACTGGGATATTTGACAAGCCGGGAACCGTCTGGGAGTCTCAGACTGTCAAAAAGCCTCCGCTTTGCAGAATAATGCCGACGTCATATCGAAACAACCTGTTGCAAGGCAAGCGCGGGTATGCTATAATGCAGAAAAACGTTGGAACAATTTCGGCTTCCTGCCGTCTAATCTTGCAAAGAGGGAAGGAACGACCGGCGCGGCCGGCGCCGGTCCGCAAACACAGGAGGAGAGAGCATGAGACAGGGTGTCATCTGTATGCTGATCGCGGCGCTGGTGCTGCAGCTTGCGGGCGGCGTAGTCGCAGGCGGTGCAGAGCCGCTGGCCATGACAACACAGGAGACCATCCGAACGGTCGCCGTCTCCGGCGTGCCGACCGCGCTGATGCGCGGGGCCAGACTCCCGGAGCGTATGCCGTCGTTCCATACGGACGCGGCCTGCCATCTGGCGGACAGCTGGCAGAGCTGGTCCGGCATGGTGTGGTTCTCGTCTCCGGACGGTGAGCATATCAGTAAGCCGCTCCCGGCGGGCACCGTCACGGAGCCGGGTGTGTATTATTATCTCGGCCTCGTGCTCGAGCCGGATGGCCTTGCGTCCTTTTCTGATGCGCCGTCCGTAACGGTCTGCGGGACGACGGCCGCTGTGCAGCGGCTCGAGGACGGCAGGCTGTTCGTCTGCGTGCGCTACGGCAGCGACGACGGCCGCCTGGAGGGCATCTTGCCCGAAACGCTGCCGTTCCGCGATGTCTCGCGCCGCGCGTGGTATTTTGAGAGCGTCGCCTATGCCTACCGGCAGGGGCTGATGAGCGGAACGGGCACGACGGAATTCGAGCCGGATACGGCCACGTCCCGCGCCATGCTCGTGCAGGTGCTTTACCGTCTGGCAGGCCAGCCCGCCGCGGCCGGAAGCGACTTCTCCGATGTGGGCGACGGCGTGTGGTATGCCGATGCCGTCTCGTGGGCCGCCGGGGCGCAGATCGTCAACGGCTACGGCAACGGGCGCTTCGGCCCGGACGACCCCGTCACACGCGAACAGACGGCGGCCATTCTCTATCGCTATGCTGCGTGGTATGACCTTGCCGGGGACGGCGAGGCCCCGCTTTCCGGCTATCCGGACGCCGGGACGGTCAGCAGCTGGGCGCGCAGCGCCATGGGCTGGGCCGTCGGCGCGGGTTATCTGACCGGCTCTGCCGAGGACGGCGCCGTTCTGCTCCGCCCGCAGGCGCTTGCCGTCCGCGCGCAGACCGCCGCAATCCTGGCCCGCTTCTGCCGCAGCCTGCAGAAGCAGGAGCACGCCATGCCGCGCGCGGACTATTTCACGGCCCGCGGCACGACGGTACTCTACCTGCCGCTCGACAACCGCCCCGTCAACGACCTGCGCGTCGAGGCGCTGGCGGACAGCACCGGCATGAACGTGCTGCTGCCGCCGGAGGACCTCTATGCCACGCGGCTCGACGGGCAGACGACGAATGCCAACGGCACGCAGTACGGCGACACGCATGCTCTCCTGCAGTGGGTGCTGGACAATGAGGACGCCTGCGATGTGCTGATCGTCAGCATGGACCAGCTGCTCTCCGGCGGCCTTGTGAACAGCCGCTGGGAGGACGGGACGGACCTGACGTGGGAAAAGGATGCCATCGACACGCTTTCACAGATCGCTGCACGCAAGCCGGTCTATGTGTTCGACACGGTGATGCGCCTTGCCACGACCGCCGGTTATCAGGGACTCGACAGTGAGGCCTACCGCCTGTTCCGCAGCTACGGCATGGCCGAGCGCGGCGAGCTGACCGGTCACAACCTGACGGTCGATAACATCATTGCAGGTTACCCCTACGGCGCGGACGGCGAACGGATCGAAACGACGTTGGATGACGAGCTGGTGGAGCATTATCTGGCTGCCCGCGCGCGCAAGCTGCGGCTGACGGACTATCTGCTGCGCCATGCCGAGAGCTTTGCGGCCTGTGTCGTCGGTGTCGACGACTCTGCTGCGCGCATCTCCGTGCAGACGAATGAGATCCGCTATCTGCAGCGGCTGCTCGGCAAAAACTGCGCTCTGTTCTGCGGAACGGACGAGCTTGGTATGATGGCCTTTACGCGTGCCTATGCCGACTGCGCCGGATGGAACAGCCGCCTGTCCGTGCACTATTTCGGCGGCTATGAGGACAGCGTGGCCGATGCCTACGATACCTCGACGCTCCGCGAGTCCGTGGAGCAGCATATCACGGCGCTCGGCGCGGAGCTTGTGGACTGGAACGAACAGTCAGATGCTGTCGTGCTGGTGCTCACGCGCGGCGCTTCCTCCACGGAGTGCAGCCGGTATCTGGCAGCTTGGGAGGAGAACTGCCGGAATGGTGTCCCGACGATCGTCATCGATGCCTCGTCTGCCACGCAGCATCTGCCGCAGCAGCTGGAGGATACCTCGCTGCAGTGGCTTATGGGCTACAGCGCGTGGGGCACGGCGGCAAATTCCGTCGGCATCGCGCTCTCCATGGGTCTGACGCGCCTGCAGTGGCTGCAGGGCGAGCAGGACCCGCAGCCGGAGGACAGCGAGGCCTTTGCGCGCGAGCTGATCTTCGCCTATATGAAGGACATCGCCTACTGCCGCTATTGCCGCCCGACGATCAAGGACCTGACGCCGGAGGGCATCGAGCAGGCCCTGCTCAGGCAGAATATGACGACCCGCGTCGAGACGGCCCTGAAGGACACGGCGCTTGTGACCGGGCCGGACGGCGTGACGGACTATGTGATCCCGGAATTCCGTCTGACGGACTTCTCCGCACCGCTTGGACGAAGCTATGAGATCCGCTTCCGCATCCTGTTCCCGAATGCGGGTCCGTGGTTCACGGAGCAGTAAAAAATGGGAGCTGCGGTTCATTGCCGCAGCTCCCTGATTTGTTTGATCACGTCAATCCCTCCGGCTCAGCCGGAGGGATTGACGTTTTCATTCTGCTTTACATGCGGTCCGGGGCGGAGAAGCCCAGCAGATCGATGCACTCCTCCAGCGCGCGCCTGGCAAGACGGATGAGGGCGAGGTAGCCCGCCTGCTTCTGCTTGTCCGGCTCGGCCAGAATACGCGTCTCATGGTAGAAGCGGTTCACCGCGCCCGCAAGCTCATAGGCATAGGCGCAGATCACGTTCGGTGCGGAGTCACGGTAGGCCATCTGCAGGGCGTCCGGCATCTGCGCCAGCTCCAGCTGCAGCGCCTTGGCGCTCTCGCTGTCGGCCGGGGCCATGGCCCAGTCGCCCTCGCCGCCGCAGCGGTTC
>VOFH01002948.1_pt1 | contig 29792 bp, 39 predicted proteins | sample 5384091 | NCBI WGS metagenome assembly VOFH01 (sample SAMN12384727, study PRJNA508395) | human gut metagenome | isolation source: healthy gut G | host: Homo sapiens
CAGTTTCAGTAGGATGACTTCACTTTGATAGCCGATAAAGTAATGGCCAGGCGGTAATTGCCCGCCTTGATTTTATTGAGAGCAAACTTACCCTGCGTGTCCGAAGTCACCCGGTCACCAGAGTGGAGTCCGTGGTCCATAGCGATACATTGGCGGCTATGATGGCTTCTTGCGAAGTATCCGTAACACGTCCTTTGATTGTAAGGTTCTGTGCCTGCGTACTGAGTACGGAAAGGACAGTCAGTAGTAAAAAATAGTTTTGTTTTCATATTCGTTCCTGTTAGTAGATTACTGTTTGATTAGAGATGTAGAAGGTACTCCCTCCCTGTCAGGGAAGATTCTATAATTTGTATTTCAGATGTTTATACTTTCGGCGTCGAGGCTGTAAAAGTTAAGACTGTACAGCGGAATTCAGTTCGTACATCAGAGAAAAACTTTGACTATGATGAGCACGAAGAGGAGTCCGAAGGTAATCCATAATGCTGTCTTTGCGTATCTCTTCATGAACTGCTGTTTTTAAGTTTATTATATCGTTCTATCACTTCTATCTATGCTGATGCCGAGCAGTTCCATATTGAGGAATACATCGGCCAGTTGGTTGTCGAAGAATTCTTTCTTCTGTATCTTCATCACTTTCTTCACCGCATCCTTTGCCAGATAGAAGCCCATACCCCGTTCCGGATAAATAATGTCTTCCGCCTGTAGGTATTCGTAGGCTTTCATTACGGTGCGCGAATTCACGGCAAGCTGTGTAGAAAGCTCCCCTGACCGAGACTACCCGCTCTTCCGCCCGCCATTCCCGGGTGAGTATCTTGCTGAAACAGAAGTCTACGATCTGTTGGTATATTGGTTTGTTGGTTTTAAACTCCATAGCTTACAGTTGTTTTTCTTTGAGCAGGAAGTAGACTGATACCCATGTTCCGATGATAAACAGCAGGGAGTGGCATAGTTGCAGAAAGCGATGATGGCTTCTCCCGTACTGCTCATCGGAAAGTTATATATCGGATAGGATATGTTTGCTATCCAATATCCGTGGCTGTTGTCGGCCGGTTCCCATAAACTTATAGAAAGTATGATTCCGAAAAAGGCAATAAGGCAGGAGCATAAGACAACAAAAAGAATTTATTAGTTTTTGTTGTTTTAAAGGCTATGCAACCGATAAAAAAGGTACCTTGTAACAGGCTATATGTCAGGATCTGATCTTTTTTGGATTATATAAAGTTCCATGTGATTACCGAAGTGTGACAGATAGCTGGTACCTGATAGGGTAAGTCCCCTTTCATTACTAATATCAGTATTATACAAAAATATCGGGAGTATGAGTATATATTTCATCCATAAGTGAAGGAACTTTTCAAAAGCAGAAGCGGACAGCAACAAATAAAGGGCAGAATTGTGCTTGGTCATACTTGGCTCTAATAGGCAAGGAGCAATGCAGATATACCACAAGATATATCTACAAAAGTAATTGGCTTGTGTATGTTCGGTATAATAACTCATTCCTTTATTAATATCATACATCATACAGAGAATACAAATCCCCAGAACGACACCTGCACTCCATAACAAGTGTTTTCCGGTTTCTTGCTTCTTGTATTTCTCCAATAGGAAGAAACGTTTCAGATTAAAAGTTGTATTCATAATTTCTTTTTTATGATTTATTCGTTCCATATCATTTTAATTTTCTCCGGTACTTGCAGCACTGCCTTATATAGTAGTTCAATGTCCGGTGTATTCTCTTCTCCCTCTTCATTAGGCAGGATGGAGAAGTAGCCATGCAGGTCTTGTTCGCTATAAAGGCTATCTTCGGGTAGATAGGCTGTGCGGACAAAAAGCAGCCGTTCGCTGATTTCATCCAGTGAGCGGTTCAGTAAGATTTCGCCTTCGCTGAGGATGATGAGGTGATCCAGCAAGTTTTCGAAATCGTGTGCCTGATGAGTGGAGATGAACAAGGTGCTTTCATCATCCACGGTGCGACTGATGATACGTTTCAAGGCTTGCCGGGAGGTGATATCCAGTCCGTTGGTAGGTTCGTCGAGCAGGGTGAGGGGAGTGTGAAGGGCTAAGGCATACGCCAGCATCGCTTTCTTCTGTTGTCCGTAGGAGACGGCGGAAAGTTTCTGTTTTCCATCGATGTGCAATTCTTCCAGGTTCTGTTCGAAATCCTTGCGGCTGAAACGGGGATAGAATACGGAATGGCGGGCGGCGAACTGATAGATACTTTCAGTAGGCATCTGCATTTCTTCCGGTAGAAAGAAGTAGCGGTTCAGCAATTCCGGACTTCTTCGGGCGGAGTTACTGTTATCGATGCTACATTCACCTTTCCAAGGGAAAAGAAGTCCGGAATTGAGATGTATCAGTGTTGTTTTTCCTACACCGTTTTCTCCCAGGAGTCCGTATATCCCACTGCCTACTTTTAGAGATATATCACTGAAAATAGGTTGTTTAGGCTTATAGCCGTAGGTTATATTCTCTATCTTTATCATAACTTTATAGGTGTTGCACTGATATACAACACTGCAAACGTAAATGATGCTAAGGAGAAAAGCAAGGAAGAGAGACTTTAATTAATATATTTTAGCAGATGGATATTTATAGGATAAGCCATACCGCCACCATGTGACATGCCGACCCTGCCAGTACGAAGAAGTGAAAATGGAACACGCGTTGAATTCGATTCAGGATAACTTGTTGCATAAATATCTTGTGAAATGGTGATATATTTGGGTTGATAAATATTCTGAGAAATATTTGTTTACTTGTACAGAAGCAGTAACTTTGCGAGAAATCCACAGATAAGGAAATAATGGAAGTAGAATGGTTTGAGTTGTTGCCAGAACAATGTCCACCCGAAGATGCTCAACAGTGTGATGGTTATTATTATAGAATAGCAAACGGCAATCCTGCGCAATCGGTAGATTTTTTTCGCAGAGAAGACTGCAACCGGACAAAGTGTTTAAGGGCTGGGCGTAGATGAGTGTATAACAAGAGCCGTTTCTTTGTTTTCTGACAGAAAAGAGGCTGAGAAAAGATTGAAGCTTCCAAAGTTCAGGAATGCAAATATTGCCTTGGTTGAATTGAAGCCTAAAGATGGGATGATAAAGAAAACTTTCGGCATTGCACATTATTCTTGGTGGAGAACGAAAGATTTTGATGTTTCACAAGCTAAAGTAATCTGATTATGGAAAATGTATTAAGGATAGAAAAGATATTGGATTTCTGTGATGTACCACAGCTTTTTGTGGCACGTGATGCCTTTGATACTTTGTATCTTTGTTTGCTATATGAAGATGAATTGCTTTGTCGCTATACAGGTATTCGTATTTCTGCCCGGCGTTTGGAAGACTTTTTGAGTGGCGGTATAGATTTACGCTCACTTTTCATTCATCCTGAAAAACAAACATGAATATTTTGATGTAGTGTTTCAGACGGGGCAATATCAACACGAGAGGCTCATGGAGAAATCGTTGCCTGAAGATAAATTGCCTGCTGAGGGATATATATTGTCAGGAGATATGCGTGAGAATGTGGTAATTAATCTCCCTGTAAAAGACCGTAGCCTGTTGGCGGAACTTGTGCGTAAATTCGGATGGGCGTGTATGTGATGTGTTGTAAGGGGATTAATGTAATTTCCTGCGTATTTATTTTATAGGATAAGCCATACCGCCACCATGTGACATGCCGATCCTGCCAGTACGAAGAAGTGGAAGACAGAATGCATATATCGCTGTCGGAAAGAGTAGAATACGGCTCCGGTGATGTAGCAGACTCCTTCGGCAATCATCCAGTAGCAAGTTCCTTCGGCAATGGCATATAGAGGTTTGAAGGCAACCAGTACGGACAATCCCATGACAATGAAGCAAATGGTTTCCACATTGCTATGCTCCTCCATCTTGCGGAAACTCACGATAGTGCCGATTATGGCGCATAGCCAGACGAATCCGAACAATCCCCATCCCCAGGCACCTTCATTCCGCAGTGCAATCAGCGTGACGGGTGAATAACTGCCTGCAATGTGCCAGTAAAATAGCTGCATGATCCCAATTCCGCAACCGTTTCTTCCAGGGATTATGGTATTTCAGCGCATGGTAGAGGGTAGAGGAGACGTAAGAGCCAAGCATACCGAAGAGATAGAGCCAGATGCCAAATACAGCCCAGAAGTTTCCACTCTGATAGCCTTTCACGAGAAATATCGTGCCGACAATAATCCCCATCAGGATGCCTGCGGCGTGCGAGAGGGTATTTATTCTTTCTTCGGCTTTTTGTGTAGAAAAGTCCGTTTTGTTTCTTTTTTCGGGTGATGCTCATTTATAGAAATGCGATGTTTACACTTTCGTTCTTCGCTGATAAATTTATTCTATTTCTTCTACCTCCTCCATTGCTACCACTTCCCATGTACGGAAGACAACGGTAATGAGTCTTAGTTTTGCCGTTCCGATGCTCTGTGTCACGATGGGGTCGGCGGCATATTGCAATAATTGCGTGCGGCTTCCGTCATGAGCTCTTTGCTCTTTGTCGGCAGGATCGGAGGCCTTGGCGTACTTCACTTCCAGTAGATAGAGATAGGGAATACCCGGTACCGAGGGGTTGGGGCGGGAAGTAAAAGTCGGCATAGCCCTTGCCCGATTCGTATTCCGGTTGCAGATAGTAATAATTAGTCAATCCCAGATAGGCGAGCAGGAACCCTTTCACGTGCGCCTCGCCGTCGATGAACTCACGGATGCGACTCTGGCGTTTCAATTCTTCACCGATGTAGGTGAAGACGGGTTGCCAGTCGCCGTCGTAGGCCATACCTGCCATCAGGTTGTTCAGTTTGTTGAGATCTACTGCGAAGAGTTCGGCCTGGTGGTAGGTGTCGACGAGATAGGTGTAGAGTTGTTCGCGTACCGTCTGGTTGGGGATGGTGAGTACAACGTTTCCCCGCTCCGTGCCGCTGATGGTCAGCAATCCAGGAAGTAGTAGAGCAGCGACTTGAAGTTGTTGGTGTCTACCATTCGGTCGGCGGGGAAGCTACTGTTGATGTTGGCCGTAGTGCGTCCGTTTTCCACAATCTCGCGGATGATGGAGAAGTTGGCCCAACTCTCGGTCTATGCGAATGAGGTGACGTATTTTGTTGTAGTCCGTGCGGATGTTCCTGTCGATCATCTCCTTTGGTGGAGTGCCCAGGCGCAGGAAAGTGAGAGGAAATAGAGCACCATGTCCGAGTTGAACATCGACTCGGACAGTGTTTCTTCCGCGAAGCAATAGTTGTCATACCAAAGGTTTCATCATCGTGATGAGATCTTCCACTTCGGCTTTCAGCGTGCCTCTTCTTTGTAATAAGTGAGCATGGTGCGTAGCTCCGTTTCGCTTGAAGCCGACGATGCCGTTGAATTGGGATCGGTGGTGAAGTTGGAGCCGATGTTGAATCCGCTCGTCACGTCGTCCAGCGTGATGGGCGACACTCCGGTGATGAACATTCGCTTCAGTGCCTGTTCGCTGCCGGTGGTGGCGGCTTTTTATCACGTTGAAGAAGAAGCGGAAGAATCCCTCGCCGTGGGTGGACTTCTGATAGTTTCGGTGCCGTAGGTGGAGAGTATGGTGTTGGAAGTTGTCGTACTCATCGATAATAAGGTAGAGGTTGAGTTTTAGGAAGCTGGCTTTGGTGTTGATGTAGCTTAGGCCGGATGCTGCCGTTTCGCGTTCCATCAGTTCCTGGCGGGAAGCCGGGAGCGAAGAGCGCGTCTCGTAGCGGTCAGCAAAATCAATGAAGCGATCTTTGCAGTGCTCCTCAAAGGAGTCAAGCATCCGGTCGATGTTGGAACTTACTGCCGAGAAGTTGAATCTCAGAATCAGGAACTTTTGCCCGCAGTGCTGTAGGATGTTGGTATATCCACCGTTCTCGACGAAGAGTTCTTCGAAGCGATTGGCGTTGTTGATGTCATAATAGCTTTCAAGCATACTCAGCGTGAGGCTCTTGCCGAAACGCCGGGGGCGGATGAGGAAGAAAAACGAAGCGGCCTTCTCTATCAGTGGGATAAAGTGGGTTTTATCTACGTAATAATAGTTTTCGAGGGCGAGGCGGGCGTAGTCGCTCAGACCGTATGGAATTTCTTTTGTAGCCATGATGAATATTGCTTAAAGAGTTGTGTACAGATGCAAAAGGGTAACAACTTTTTCTTATATTTTGTTGCTGCGCTGCGTAAATTCCCTAGGCAAGTGACAAAGAAATCCGTATGCCTTAAATGCATACAGGGATGTATGCCCTAACCATACACCCTGTATCAAATGCTTATACACCCGTGTATCGGCAGTCGATACAAAAGTCTCCGGTCATCCCAGCGGATTCTCGTCAGACCGCCGCCGCCTTCGGTGCTTCCGCCATCGTCGCCACCTCCTGCGGGTGCTTCGCCCAAGTAGATGGTTTGCGATACGCTCCGTGGGGTCTTGAGCAGAGTCTTCCCGTTGGTGCTATATTGCGTGGTGACGGAGTTGTCTGCCAACTGGGCATTCAAGGTATACTTGATGTCGTTTGTTGCCATAATTTAAATGTTTTTTTTAAAGTTGATGAATAATTATTTAGTGAAAAGCCTCCAATCCAGCGGTTAAGGACTGTCTTGCGGAGTTTTTCGGGGTTATGCTTAGTTAGAATTTAGGAGTGCCCCAAGCTGAATAATCCGTGATATCTTCGGAATTTGACATTATGCAGCCTTTGAAGCAATTTGTCGTTTTCCACTGGCCCGAACCTTTCTCATACTTCCACAGCGCGGGGCGGTACCTGAATTGTTATGCAGATTGACTTGGTAGAAGCAATTCTAAAGTCCATGTCTTTATCTATGAAGCGGTTTAATTTATCCTGTTCGGCCGCGGTGGGATCGACGAATATATTTGGATTGAACATCATATAGGTACACCCATAGAAGCAACTGTTGTTGAAGTTTGTAGCTTCTGCGTTCTTCGCGAAAAAGCCCTTCCGGGATTGTGGTTAATTGGGTACTACTACAGTCATAGAAGCAATAGCTGAAGTCTGTAGCCGCTGTGTTCTTTTCGAAAAGATTTCCCGGGATTGCCTTTAATGCGCTACACGATTGGAAGCAATTTTTGAAGTCTGTAGCCGCTGTGTTCTTTTCGAAAAAGATTTTCCGGGATTGCGGTTAATCCTTTACAATTAGCGAAGCAATAGCTGAAGCTTGTAGCCTCTGCGTTCTTCGCGAAAAGCCCTTCCGGGATTGCCTTTAATGCGGTACACTCATAGAAGCAATAGTTGAAGCTTTTAATAGCTGTGTTATTCGCAAAAAGATCTGCCGAAATTGTGGTTAATGCGGTACAGCCAGAGAAGCAATAACTAATGTTTATATTTGCGTTGTTCGCGAAAAGTCTTGCCTCGATTGTGGTTAAAGCGGTACAATCGGCGAAGCATTGACTAAATTTTGTAGCCTCTGTGTTGTTCGCGAAAAGTGATTCCGGTATTGTGGTTAATGCGTCACAGTGATTGAAGCAAGTGCTAAAGTTTATGGCCGCTGTGTTGCTTGCGAAAAGCCCTCCTGGAATTGACTGTAATTCTTTACAATAATAGAAGCAATTGCTGAAGTCTGTAGCCGCTGTGTTCTTTTCGAAAAGATTTCCCGGGATTGTGGTTAATCCTTTACAATTAGCGAAGCAACCGCTGAAGTTTGTAGCCGCTGTGTTGCTTGCGAAAAGCTCGTTAGGAATCTCTTTTAATAGTTCGCAATTAAAGAAGCAAAAGCTGAAGTTTGTAGCCGCTGTGTTCTTTTCGAAAAGATTTCCCGGGATTGCGGTTAATGCTTTACAATAATCGAAGCAATTGCTGAAGTTTGTAACCGCTGTGTTCTTTTCGAAAAGATTTCCCCGGGATTGTGGTTAAGTTTTCGCAAATTCTAAACGCTTTGCTCAAAGATGAGCAATTCATATTGAGCAATGACGTTTCAAGGCTCACCAGTTTATTCGGGTTGTAAGAGCTGCCTCTTTGGTTAAAAATTCAGTACCGGTATTTGCTGTTTATCCGCCGTCGCACCCGAGCCGATGGTGATGGTGTATGTGCCCGCTTCGGCATACGTGTACTGAATTTGTCACCCGTTGCAAGCGTCGTGCCTTTGGGCACTACGACAGCGGGTGTACCGTCACCCCAACTTACCGTGATAGTCGCGGGAGTATTGCCGGAGTCGGGGAAGGGAATGCAGAATCCCAGATTGCCACTTTCCACCTTCACGGTGAACCGCATTGTATCAACTGGAACCGTGGGGATGAGTGTGTACGATGCGGGATTCGTTTTCTCTTCAGTGGTAAGTGGCGCTGCCGTAGCCCGCGAAGTTGTAGTAGGTGGGCTTTTCTTCCAGGATTGTCTTATATGCGGTGCCCACTGCGAGATCGGTGATGGCGGGCAAGAATATTTTGATGTCCGCGTGCGTTCGGTTATGATGCCGGTTCCTAAGCTTATACCGTCGGTTTCGTTGACCGCTTTTGTGCCTTCGAATATGAGGGCTGTCATTGCCGTGCACCCTTCAAAGGCGCTGTTCTACGCTTTGTATATCGGCGTGCAGGAACATTTCGGTCATCGAGGTGCAATTTTTAAAGGCGCTGTGGCCTATTCTTTTTATTCTTTTGGAGATACTGGCGCGGGTGGCGGGTGCTACATCGGCGGGTATCGGGTCGTTCTGGATGACTGTGGTCAGTGCCGTGCAGCCTTCAAAGGCATTGTCGCCAATGGCTTCCGCGGCGTCGGGCAGTATGACTTTCTCTATCTTTGCGCAGCCTGCAAAGCCTGTCACGTCGGTTATGCCGCTGATGCCGGACAGGTCGATGGCGGTGATATTCTCAGCCTTGGTTTCTTTCAAGAAAGCGGCCAGGGCGGTGATGTCGTCGGTGTTTACCGCGCCCGTCACGGCCAGTTCGGTTTGTCCTTGGGCCGGGGTTATATTGTTCAAAGGCGTTTTCCCAAACTCCCCGCCGTAGCGGGTGGCAGGCTGATGGTTTTGCCGAGCGCTAGCGTGGGTTCTAAGGTATAGCACAGACCGGCCTTCAGCAAGGTGCTGGCTCCGGTTGTCAGATCGCCGGTGTAGGTATTGCCGCTTTCCGTGTTTACGGTGACGGTGAGCTGGTCGTTGCTCAGATCGCATGGAGGTATCATCATGTAGGCTTTCAGCGGCTCTGTGGAGGGGTATGGTTAGTGATGTCGAGGCCGAGACTTGACACCGGGGCGTATTCCGTATCCGCTTCGACGGTTAACCCTCCTATTTCCGAGCCGGCGAGTGATGCGCACATCCGGGAGCTCAGTTTGTTATTGGCGGCAGCGAGGCTTACACGGGTGATTTTCTCTGAAGAAGGAACGCCATTGAGGGTGAAGCGTATCATCGCGGCCTCGTGGCTGAATGTGAGTTTATCATACGAGCCCGTTGTCGCTGCTCGTCCCACCATAAGGTCGAAGCCTTTGAGGTGCGCCATGGGCTTGGCGCAGTCTTGTGTCTGGTCTGAGAAGGAGGTGTAGATGGCTTGAACCGTAGTGTTGTAGTTGCAGTTATCGGCAGGATACATGGCAAAGTAGAGGCTCTTTGCATTAATGGTTCCTTCGAAGCTGATACTCGTCCCGTCCTGGCTGAGGCTGCTTGGCAGGCTATTGAAATCTACCGAGTAATCCAGCTCATTTGCATCGACTCCGAATACTTTAATCTTCTCCACCGGTGCACCGTCTGTACTTCCGCCTTCCCACTTCACTGCTATGTTGTCTATACCGGTTATTCCCAGATTGTCTTCATAGTCGGTGCGCGTCTGTGAGGCCGCGCCTTGTGTTGCCCGGATGGTCATGGTTATCTTCTCACCCGGTTTGGGTTCGTTGTACTCTTCCTTCAGTTCATTCTGGCAGGCTACCGTTGCCAGTGCCGCGGCTATCAGAACGATGCCCCGATACATGCTTCTTGTTTTCATGCTGCTCGTTTTTTAGTTATTTTTCGATGGTGAGGATGTCGTTAATCAGGTCTTCCAGCTCGCTTGAAGATGCGTTGCGGCTACCGCGCGAACGTCCGTAGTTGCGGGAAGACGTGCCTATTGAACCTCCGTTGCCGAATCCTCCTAAGTTGCCGCTCCCTGCAATTACACACGATGTTCCTTCTGTTTCCATCTGTATCACCTCTATTTGGGGAGCCAGATACTTTTCTTTTACTTGATTTTTCATAATTATACTTGTTTCTTAAGTTGATAATATATTCTCTACTATATCGGCGGTTACTATAGCTTCACATTCATATTCGGCGGTGTCTTTTTCCTCTTCCGGGGCGAGCAGGCTGCGTACTTCGGTATCAGGTCTACGCCTCCCGGCAATTGCAGTTTACACCGCAGCCGGTACCGGTTTTTCAATACGGTGGAACGGCTGACTCCCAGCAGATGGGCTATCTCTTCGTTATTCTGCTTCAAGAGGATGAGCATACAGAGCAACTCATCGACGCGGGTAATTCGTGGGGATATGGTGCGAAGACGGTGTAGTGCGTTGGGATACAGCGACGTAAAGTAGTTGCGGAAATTGACTTCCACTTCAGCGGTGGTGAGTCGCGATTGAAAGCAGGCTGTCTGTGAAAAATGGGGAGCGGCAGGATTGGAGAGTGACTGCTGTTCCGTTTGCTGTTCTATCTGCTGTTTCAGCGGACAGGTCAACGGATGTTTTTGGACTTCCTCTTCTATTTTGGAAAGCCGCATTTGGGTATGTCGTATGACGTTACGCTCAATGAAAGCGTAACGAATGAGGAATGTTACACCGAATAATAAAATGAGGAAGAGTCCTCCGATAATTTCGTTTGTTAGATTCATTGGTTTGTTTTGTCTATAGTCCGGCGTAAACGATGTATTTCGTTAAAGCCACTCAAATGTAGGAAATCAGGACCGAATAAACCTAAAAACGGTATGGACAAAACTAAGGACAAATATAAAATCCCTTGTATATGAGAGGTATACAAGGGAATACGTTTTCGCATAAAAAAGGGAAGGGAGGAAAATGCTTTATTTCGGCAGCAGTAAGGCACGTACTTCAGAGTCAAGATCACACCCTTCGGGCAGGCCTAACTTGGTGCGCAGACGGTATCGATTTTTCAATACACTGCTACGGGTGATGCCCAATGTGCGGGATATTTCTTCGTTGTTTTGCTTCAATACGATAAGCATACAGAACAATTCTTCGGTACGGGTGATGCGCGGACAGATGGAACGCAAGCTATGCAGTACGGTGGGATAGAGCGAAGCGAAGGCGGTGCGGAACTGTTCTTCTTCTCTGTTGGTGAGCAGGCAAGGTTGCAGGCTCTCCATTACGTGCTCTAAGTCGCAGGTTTTGTCGTGCGTGGCTTGTATGTCGACCAATTGACGGAGGAGTTCTTCGTTGCGGTTGTTCAGTTCTTGCCGGGAAGTGATGAGTTGTTGCAGGCGTTGGCTCTGTTCGTGCAATTGCTGCTGTGAGAAAAGTTTCTCCCGTTCTTTCAGGCGAAGACGCATCCATAACCAGCCGCCTATGCCGACTCCTATAGCGAGCAGGAAGAGTCCGGTGAAGATAAATGTTTGTAAGCGACTGCTCTTCAGCTCTACTTCGGCGGAGAGCAAACGGTTCTCTTTCTCTTTCTGTTCTGTCTGATAACGGATATCGGCTTCTACTACCGCTTCGCGGGTCTTCTGTTCAGATAGACTTGTAAAAGCGGTTCGCGCAAGCGGGTGAGGTGGGCGATGACAGTGTTGTCTTTCAATGTATGTAATGGCTCATCAGTGTATCAAAGGAAGTGGTAGCTGTCTGTAGAGTTATACTTTTGATGGCAAGTATTGTTTTTCGGGCTTCGGCATCGCGTCCCAAGCGGAATAAAGCTATAGCACGCAGTGCTTCAACATTGTAATCGGATGTAGTCGGGGCATTGGATCCGTAATACCTTTTATATCTTCAATCCTTTTGCCGATTCGTATGGCAAGATCATTATCCGGTCGATTGCTTTGTAAAAAATGTGTTTGGGCCGTTTGCTTGATTTCGGAAAGAAGAAAACAAGAATCCGCCGTCGCCAACAGTTTCAATCGCTCTTCCGCCGGTAGCCCGGAAGTTTTTGTACAATGCTCCATTTGGTCAGATGATATGCTCCTTTGTCTTTCAGGTTGGTATTGGTGTTTTCCTGCCAGGCGAAAACTTTGTCAATGTAATATTGAGCCTGTGGATACATCCCCCATTTGTAATATAGATTGCTCAGTTCATGATAGCAACGTGCGCAAAATACACTGTCCTGCAACCTCAGACCGATTTCCAGTCCCTGATATTGTAATTGCACGGCTTCTTGAAACCGGTTTTGCCGGGAGTATATATTTCCGAGCAGACTCATGGCCCAATTGATACCCGGTATGTAGCGGTCTTTGCGTCCTTCAGAGATGGCATGTTTCAACAGGCGTTCCATATCATCTTTGCGGTGGGGAAGCGCATAATATACGCTGGCGGCAAAGGGCAATCGCGGAAGGTGTTTTCTGCTGTCTTCCGATAGACGGGAAAGCGTGGGCACTGTCCATTACAGCTTCTGCCCGCTCTTTTTTGTCCGGCAAGTCCTCGCAGATAGCCCTCGAATATCATCATGTCGCGACGACAGCATTCGTCGAGTAATGCAGGCGGGTTGGTGCGGAGTCGGTGGAACCATTCGGCGCCTTGGTCGGTACGGTTCGTGAAGTAGAAGATGTTGTTCACGTTGTTCATGGCACCCACGGCACGGGTACGGATGCCTTCATGCGCAAGGGATCACCGGGCGTGGGCACTAAATCCATTATTTGCCGTGAAATGGCAATCGCTTTATCATATTGCTGCATGAATTGGTAGCAGCGGGATCGTGTATAGAGATAATTGGCTTGGGTGGCGGGCAAGTCTTTGTAGCCGGGCATCTGCTCTGCTTCGTCTAGCATTTCCAGCACACGCGGGAAGTTTTTTCTCGTTGAAGTAAGAGTTGATGTAGTACTGGCGGGCAAGGAAATATTCAGGAGTTCCCGGTTGTGTGAGCCATGAAATTTTCAGCTTCGATGCGCAGTGAGTCGGTTTGCATGATCCGATCGTTACAGCGTACTTTCAGTGAATCGCTGAGGGCTTTTATTTCGGTGTCCTTTGGAGAAAGGCGAGAAGTGCAACTGCTGAAGCAACTGGCATATAGCAATAGGAAGAAGATTAATTTCATGAGCGAGATATTTGTTTGTCTGTATTGACTGTTGTGCGAATATAAAGAATATATTAGAATTAGGTAAACATGAGGAAATATATTCTTTATTAAAGAATCAAACGCCCGTTTTCGATATCCGGAAACGGGCGTTTGCAGGAATTGGCATTATCTTTTTTTGTCTTTTTTATTCAAAGCATCCGTAGCACGTCGGCAACAACTTACGGTCGCCCAACGTGTTATCCACGCGCGCCACGTTTATCCAGAACTTGTTTTCGCGTACACTTTCTATCGGATAAGCTGCCTTTTCCCTTGTATAGCTGTGTTCCCAATTATTGCAACCACCTCATATTCGGGATGTGGGGCATTTATCAGAACATTATCTTCCTTATCCGCTTTTCCTTCTTTCACTTCCTGGATTTCCTCCCAGATGGTCAACATCACGTTCACGAAGTTATCCAGTTCGGCAAGGCTTTCAGCTTTCTGTAGGCTCTATCATAAGCGTGCCGTGAACGGGGAAAGGAGGGTGGGGCATGATAGCCATAGTCCATCAGTCGTTTGGCAATATCATTCTCACTGATGCCCGTTTCTTCGTGAACCTTGCGGCATTCAGTATCATTTCATGACCAACAAAGCCGGTTGCGCCCCGATATACGATACCATACGTATCTTTCAGACAGGCTGCCAGGTAATTAGCGCTGAGAATAGCGATTTTGGTAGCACGTGTCAATCCTTCCGTACCCATCATCCGGATATATCCGTATGTAATAGGGGAGAATACCCGCACTACCGAACGGAGCGGCAGACACTGTATTTACAGGATTACCGAACAACGGATGCCCCGGTAGGAACGGAACCAGGTGTTCCGCTACACAGATAGGACCCACACCCGGACCACCACCGCCATGAGGTGAAGCAAAGGTCTTGTGCAGGTTCAGATGGCAAACGTCGGCACCGATAACTCCGGGGTTTCGTCAAGCCCACCTGCGCATTCATGTTTGCACCGTCCATATACCTGTGCACCGCAATCATGGATGATGCGGCAGATTTCTACGATTTCCGTCTCAAAAATACCGTGGGTGGAAGGATAAGTGATCATCAGTGCAGCTAGGTCGTCTTTGTTCTCTTCCGCTTTGGCACGCAAGTCAGCCATATCGACATTTTCCTTGCTCATCGCATGCACAAGTCACGGTAGTGAAACCGGCCTGGATGGCAGATGCGGGGTTGGTACCATGAGCAGATGCGGGAATCAGCACTTTGTTACGATGTCCCTGTCCGATGTTCTCCAAATAAGCGCGGATCACACGGAGACCGGTATATTCCCGCAGCACCGGGTTCGGTTGCAGACTGACACCTGCAAAACCTGTAATGACTCTCAGTTCTTCGCTGAGATTGTTAATCAGTTCACGGTATCCCTCTGCCTGGTCTTCGGGTACAAGCGGATGCATACACATAAATTCCGGACGGCTGAGGGCAACATTTCTGCCCGCAGCATTCAACTTCATGGTGCAGGAGCCGAGGGGAAATCATGGAGTGGGCAAGGGAGATATCCTTACGGTCAAGGCGCTTGATATAGCGCATCATCTCCGTTTCCGTATGATATTTATTGAACACTTCATGTGTCAGATAAGCGCTCTGGCGTTTCAGAGTCTTATTAATAGTATTGCTTACGGGGGAATATCATCCACTTTGGTGTAGTCTTTTCCTGCGGCAATGGCAAAGATGAAAGCAACACATTGGCAGCGGATACATCAGTTGTTTCGTCAATACTCATACCTACGTCTCCATTATCAAAGTAGCGCAGATTGACTTCCTTGCTCAATGCGATGGTACGTACCTGTTGGGCAGATACACTGTCGGGCAACACAAAGCGCAGGGGTGTCGAAGTATTGGTCATTCACTTGTTTGTATCCCAGTTTCTTGATACACTTTTCAGATATGCGGCGATGCTGTGGATACGTTCTGCAATGGCGTGAATACCTTCCGGACCGTGGTACACGGCATAAAAAGCCCGCCATGGTTGCCAGCAGAGCCTGTGCGGTACAGATATTTGAAGTAGCCTTTTCCCGTTTGATATGTTGCTCGCGGGTTTGCAGTGCCATACGGTAACAGAGTTTTCCGTATTTATCTTTAGACCAACCGATGATACGTCCCGGAATATTACGTTTGTATTCGTCGCGCGTAGGCGAAGTACCGGCTGACGGTCCCCATAGAACATCGGTGTACCGAGGCGCTGGGTGGTACCGAATACAATATCAGCTCCACATTCTCCGGGAGGGGTGAGCAGGGGCAAGGCTCAGGATATCAGCGGCAACGGCTACTTTGCAGTTAGCGGCATGGGCTTTCTCTACAAAGGCACGGTAATCTTCTGCGTTTCCGCTTGCATTCGGATATTGCAGTATACAGGCAAAAATATCCGGTGTCAGTTCCAGTTCGGAATATTTTCCCGTGTGTATCTGAATACCTTGCGGGATAGCACGCGTAGTCATTACAGCCAGTGTCTGTGGGAAAATGTTCTCGTCCACAAACACTACGTTTGCACCGGACTTCTGCATATCACGTGGACGCAGGGCGTACATCATGCTTACGGCTTCGGCGGCAGCCGTAGCTTCATCCAGCAGAGAACAGTTGGCAAGTGGCATACCTGTCAGGTCGCATACTGCGGTCTGGAAGTTCATCAACGCTTCGAGGCGCCCTTGCGAAACTTCTGTCTGGTAGGGGGTATAAGAAGTGTACCATACCGGATTCTCGAATACATTCCGTTGAATAACGGCGGGGGTAATGGTGTTATACCAGCCGAGGCCGATATACGTTGTGTAAAGTTTGTTTTTGCACGCCAACCGGGTGATGTGTTGTCCGAACTCATATTCAGTCATAGGCGCGGGCAATGCCAAAGGTTCTTTCAGGCGAATGTTTGCAGGGATGGTTTTGTCTATCAACTCATCCAGACTGCCGACTCCTATTTTTCCGGAGCATTTTCTCTTCGTCTTTTTCGCTGATGCCGATGTGGCGGCAAGCTAATAGGTCGTTTTTCATATCTATATTTTGATTAAAAGTTTATGCTTTCTTTTTCACCACAGATTACACAGATTATCACAGATTAATAATTTCTTTTACTGATTGTCGGATAAAGAAATCCGTGTGAATCTGTGTAATCTGTGGTGGACTCTTACTCTTATCTGAAGAATGGATTTTCTGCCTTTTCAATACCGATAGTGGTCGGGGGCGCCATGTCCGGGATAGACAATCGTTTCATTGGGCAGTATGAACAGGCGGCTGCAAATGTGCTCTTTCAGTTCGTCGAAATTACCACCGGTAAGGTCGGCACGTCGATGCTGCCCTGGAAAAGTACGTCACCGGAGAACATGCAATGATCTGCGGCACAGTAGTAAACAAGGCTACCCGGTGAATGTCCCGGTACGTGGATAGCTTCTAACGTAGTGTTACCGAAGTTGATGATATCTCCGTCATGAAGATAGTGTCCTATCGGTGCGGGCAGTTCGTTCCAATGAAAACCGAACATGCGGCTTTGTTTCGGAGCTTCGTCAATCCAGAATTCATCGGCTTTGTTGGCTTCCACCGGCAGACCGAATTCTTTGACCATGAAAGCATTTTCAAAGATATGGTCCAGATGCAGGTGCGTATTAAGGAGGTGTTTTACGTTCAGGCCATTTTGTGAATGAAGTTCTTCAACGCTTGTTTTTCCTCCTCATAGTAGCAACCGGGATCTATCACGGCAGCTTCAAGAGTGTCGTCCCACAGAACATAGCAGTTTACTGGGAACATATTAAACTCAAACCTTTTTTATTTTCATGATAGGTATATGTTAGTCATTATTTCTGTGATTAAGGCGTCACGTAAACCACTTTCTTCGTTTCAAAGAATTCTTCTTCGAAATAGTCTTTCAGATCATACATCATGGTCTTATTCTTGAAAGGCATGGCTTCATTTGCCAGCTCACCACCTTTCAGGCAGATCAGTCCGTTTGGCATAGCATTGTGTTGCTCGGAGGCGATGTTTTTGCGGATGATTTTCAGCAAGTCGGCCAACGGCATCACGGCACGGCTTACAACGAAATCGAAGAGTTGCTTTTTCCTCAGCACGTGCATGGCGGAAAGTCACGTTTTTCAGTCCGATGCTGTTGGCTACTTCCGTTGCTACACGTACCTTCTTCCCGATGCTGTCAACAAGATGGAACTTCACCTCGGGGAATAAGATGGCAAGGGAATCCCCGGAAATCCACCGCCCGTTCCAAGGTCCATGATGCGGGTGCCGGGAGTAAAGCGAATCACTTTAGCTATACCCAATGAATGGAGTACGTGGTGTTCGTACAGGTTTTCAATGTCTTTACGTGATATGACGTTTATTTTGCATTCCAGTCCGTATAGAGATCATAGAGGGACGCAAATTGTTGCTTCTGCGCCTCTGTGAGGTCTGGGAAGTACTTTAGAATGATTTCCATGTGAATAATTTATGAATTATGATTTATAATTTATGATTTACGATGCGGGTGGAAGTCCTAAATCATAATTAGTTCTCGTTTTTTATTTCGTTCAATACCATAGTATCATCACTCAGCAGATGCGACATGATCTCATAAGGCAAGGTAATTTCTACCGGGCCCATCACATAGGGAGCAATTTCATAAATGTTATAATAGAAGGTGATACCTTTTGGGACTTAGGTAGAAGTTCTCAGTCGGTTCCAGGTCTCCTGACTTGTATAGCCCATATCCTCCACTTCCTGGCGTGTAGTAACTTTATTGTCTGCCATGAGCTGGTTCCATAATAAATCGGTGAGAGCTTCCTGATATTCTCCACAAAAATATCATCCAGACGTATCGGGCTCAAGGTGCGCAGGTCCATATTCAGGAAAGTTGTCATGTAAATACCATGTGCGCCTCCGGTATATTCATTGTAGTTAATGCGGTAGACCAGCAGATTTTTTATAAACTGCACGTGGCTTTCAATACCTTTATAATAAGAATACCAAGCTAACCGATTGAAGCCTTCTTCTTTTTCTTTTCGTCTTCGGCATACATCGGTTCGAGGTCTTTCAGGTATTCTTTGATATAGTTTTCCTTGTAAACTTTTTACCGCCTGCTTCAGGTTTCTCTCCGATATCTTCACCGAAGCAGGCGGCTATAAAGTAGCTGTTCAGGCTGTCTTTCAGTTTATTGTCCGTCGACTTCACCGGATAGGCGAAATTGATGGAGATTACATGCCGGTTTTGCGGTATCTCCGAAGAGATGTGCTGTTTCGTTTACCTGTATACTGTCGAATTCCAGTGCACCGGTATTCTTGTTCATCTTGTCACCGCAAGAAAATAAAAAGCCACTTGTAGCAAGTATTATCGCAAGCAGGCTGACATATTGTTTTTTCATTTGGACTTTCTTCGTTAAATTCAACATTTCGATATCAGTTCGTTATCGACAAATATAGAACATATTAACGAATAGAACATATAAAAATGAAAAAGATAGGTATGAATGCTTTTATCTGGCTATCTTTGCACCGGATATGAAGAGACTTCGTTACATATTGGCAGTTTTATTATCCCTGACGGTTGTTTATGCAGGGGCAGGAGTTTCTATTGTCCATTATTGTTGTGCCCGCTGCGAGACAGCGCAAGCATGTTGCACCAATGGCTGTGCCAAATGCCATAAATCTCATAAAACTTCTCATAAACCGGAAAAATCTTGCAAAGACGAAGGCTGTACGGCTACTTTTTATAAAGTGGATTTGGTGAAATATTCATGTGAAAGTCCTGTTATAACCGTACCTGTCATTCAACTTTCTGCGAAGTATTGCCGATTTCCAATACTCCTTGCCTACGAGGGAATTGAAAGAGGCGTCGTATGCCGTACCTCCGCATCCTGATAGTTCGAGGCAGTATCTGGCCTTATATTCTGTTCTCATTATTTAGAATCAATTAGTGTGCAGGAGAAGTGTTTTCCTTCCTGCCCGGTTCTATCCAAAGCTATATCTGAACTGTGTCTGGTCCGTAGTTTGTCCGTATCTAAGAGTACGGAGATGATACCTTTTGCACGTTCTCTTTTAAAGAATTGATAGCTGGATAGTCTTGCAACCTTGTTGCATGAAATATATCCTATTTTTGTACCCTTAATAAATGAATTCAGATATATGAAATATATATTCTTATTAATTTCACTTTTTACTTTTAATTTTTTTGCAGGCGCAAGTAACAGGTGTCGTAAAAGATGCTGCCGGAGAACCTATTCCGGGAGCGAATGTGTTTTGGATGAATACAACCAATGGAGTAACTACCAATGAAGACGGTAACTTTTCAATTCATAAGCCTGCTCGCAGCCACATGCTTGTGGTTAGCTTTATTGGTTTTGAGAATGACACGATACATGTAGACAAAGGAAACCAACAACTTGATATTGTTCTTCGTGAAGGAGTGGAACTGAGTGAAGTAAATGTAGTGACCCGCAAATTGGGAACTATGAAACTGCGCACCAGTGATGAATGAAGATATGCTTAGTAGTGCCGAACTGACACGTGCGGCTTGCTGTAATCTGGGGAGAGCTTTGTGACGAATCCTTCCGTGGATGTCAGTTACTCGGATGCAGCTACGGGAGCCAAACAAATTAAACTGTTAGGCCTTTCCGGTACGTATGTGCAGATGATGAATGAAAATATTCCCATTTCCGGGGCTGCCCTTATGGTTTAGGATACGTACCCGGGCCGTGGATGCAGAGTATACAGGTCAGCAAAGGAAGTTCGTCCGTGAAGAATGGATATGAGTCCATAACCGGACAAATCAATGTAGAATTCAAGAAGCCTCAATTGCCGGAAGCGGATTGGGTGTCGGCAAAATCTTTTTGCCAGTAGTACGAACCGCTATGAAGCCAATGCGGATGCTACGGTAAAGTTGTCGAAGCGATGGAGCACTTCTTTGTTGGCACATTATGAGAATGAGACGAAATCTCATGACTCTAATGATGATGGTTTTGTAGATATACCTCGTGTGGAGCAATATAATGTCTGGAACCGATGGGCATATATGGGTGACCACTATGTATTCCAGGCAGGTATAAAGGCGTTGCATGAAAACTCGAAACAGCGGTCAGATTGCACACGGAAATACTCCTTCGCATGACCTGTATGAAATAGGTATCAAAACAAATCGTTACGAAGCGTTCACGAAGAATGCTTATATCTTCGACAAAGAGAAAATACGAATCTTGCTTTGATTTTACAGGGAACGTTGCATAATCAGGATGCCAATTACGGGCGTAAACTGTATGATGTGGATCAGAGTAATTTTTATGCTTCGCTGCTGTTTGAAACGGAGCTCAGTAAGCAGCATAGTCTGTCTGCCGGATTAAGTTTCAACTATGATGGTTACGATCAGAACTATCGGCTGACGAATCAGGCAGAAGAAGGGCTGACGAAGAAATTTGTGAAGGAGTCTGTTCCGGGAGCTTATGTCCAATATACATTCAATCTGAACGATCAGTTGATGCTGATGGGAGGTATTCGGGGAGATTACAGTAGTGAGTACGGCTTCTTTGTGACGCCGCGTGCCCACGTCAAATATAATCCGAATGAATATCTGCATTTCCGTTTGTCTGCCGGCAAGGGATATCGTACGAATCATGTATTGGCGGAGAATAATTATCTTCTGGCAAGTAGCCGCAAGATGAAGATTGCTTCTCATCTGGACCAGGAGGAAGCGTGGAATTACGGTGCGAGTGTTTCGACTTATATCCCCCTTTTCGGTAAGACGCTGAATGTGAATGCAGAATATTACTATACGGATTTTCTGAAACAGGTAGTAGTGGATATGGACAGCAATCCGCATGAAGTGGCTTTTACAATCTGGATGGGCGTTCTTATTCGCATGTATTCCAGGTAGAAGCCAATTATCCGTTGTTCAAAGGCTTCACTTTGACTGCGGCTTACCGTTTGACGGACGCGAAAACTACCTATAATGGTAAAATTAATGGAGAAGCCACTTACTGGTAAATATAAAGGCTTGTTGACTGCTTCTTATCAGACTCCTCTAGGCTTGTGGCAATTCGATGCTACCTTGCAGTTGAATGGTGGTGGAAGGATGCCCGATCCTTATGAACTGTCTGACGGAAGTCTTTCGTGGGAACGTCGTTACGGTAGTTTCCAGCAACTCAGTGCGCAGGTGACGCGCTATTTCCGTCGCTGGTCTGTTTATATCGGCGGTGAGAACCTGACGAACTTTAAACAGAAGAATCCGATAATCAATGCTTCTAACCCATGGGGAGAGAATTTCGATGCTACCATGGTGTGGGGACCGATGCACGGGGCGAAAGCATATATCGGGTTGAGGTTTAACCTGGCAAGAAACTAATTACTAATAACTAATAACTAAATTGATTATGAAAACAAAAAGAATGATGGCTGCCCTCGTAGTAGCTTTGTTGAGTGTAACGGCAGTAATGGCAAAAGATATCCGTACAGCTGTCTTTAAAGTTTCACCAGATGCATTGCGAAAACTGTGAACGGAAGGTGAAGAATAACATTAAATTTGAGAAAGGAGTAAAAGAATTCTCTACAGACTTGAAAAAACGAAAACAGTTTCCATTACTTATGATGCTGAAAAGACAACTGTGGATAAACTGAAAGCCGGTTTCAAGAAGTTCAACTACGAAGCTGAATTCGTGAAAGAAACGAAACAAGAGGAAGAAGTAGTCGAACAAACGGCCTGTAGAGATTGTTTTTGATATAAAACTTGAAATAAAAAACAATATATGGGTAATTTAAAAACAGACGTTTCCGTGCTGAACATGCATTGTGCAGGATGCGCCAATAACGTAGAAAAAGACAGTTCGCAAGTTGGTGGGCGTTGCAGATGCTTCGGTCAACTTTGCTTCCAATACATTGTCTGTCTCTCCTGGCGAGACGGACAAACTGGACACCCGGAGAAATTTGCTGCCGTACTGGCTGCGGGCTATGACCTCATCATGGAGGAAGAGCATGTTGAAGAACGTCAGGAGGAAGAACAACAGAAACGCTATCGCCGCTTGAAAGCGGGTGATGGAGCGTGGATTTTGCTGTTCCCCTGTTGTTGCTTTCCATGGTCTTCATGCATGTACCTTATTCTAACGAGATACAGATGGTACTTGCTATTCCTGTATTGGTATTGTTGGTACGCCATTCTATACCGGTGCCTGGAAACAAGTACGTCTGGGACGCAGCAATATGGATACAACTGGTGGCACTAAGTACATCCATTGCTTTCCTGTTCAGCGTCTTTAATACTTTCTTCCCCGATTTCTGGTATAACCGTGGATTGAGCCTCATGTCTATTACGAAGCTGCTGTGGTTATCATCGCCTTCGTTTTGACAGGTAAACTTATGGAGGAACGTGCGAAGGGAAATACTTCCACTGCTATCCGCAAACTGATGGGTTTGCAACCTAAGAAAGCCCGTGTAGTACGCGACGGTAAAGAGCTGGATGTACCTTTGGATCAATTGAACATCGATGATCTGGTGAGTGTCCGTCCCGGTGAGCAAATCCTGTGGATGGTTTTCTGACCGAAGGTGACTCTTATGTAGATGAAAGCATGATAAGCGGTGAGCCTATTCCGGTAGAAAAGAAGATTGGCTCGCATGTGTTGGCCGGAACCATCAATCAGAAAGGATCGTTCATTATCCGTGCCGAGAAAGTAGGTGGAGAAACAGTGCTGGCGCGTATCATCCGTATGGTGCAGGAAGCGCAAGGCAGTAAGGCTCCCGTGCAGCGTATTGTAGATAAAGTGACGGGTATCTTTGTTCCTGTCGTACTGGGTTTGTCTGTCTGACATTCTTTATCTGGATGTTCTTTGGTGGTGTGGATATGCTTTCACATGCCATGCTGTCGGCGGTTTCCGTATTGGTGATTGCTTGCCCTTGTGCATTGGGACTGGCTACTCCTACGGCTTTGATGGTAGGTATCGGTAAGGCTGCCGATCATCATATTCTGATAAAAGATGCTGTGGCACTGGAACAGATGCGAAAGGTAAATGTTGTGGTATTGGATAAGACCGGTACATTGACTGAAGGGCATCCTACCGTTGCCGGTTGGTTATGGGCACAGCCGCAGGAAGGACATTATAAAGACATTCTTCTGGCTGCCGAGCTTAAATCGGGGCATCCGCTGGCTGGTGCTATTGTCACTGCCTTGCAAGAACAAGAGAACATTGTTCCTGCAACTCTGGATGGTTTTGAAAGTATTACCGGTAAGGGTATTAAAGTGACTTATCAGGGTGCTGAGTATTGGGCAGGCAGCCACAAGTTGTTGAAAGATTACCATGCCACCCTGACTGATGTTTTGGGAGAAATGCTGGCTCAATACGAGTCGGACGGTTGTAGCATCGTTTACTTTGGCCGCAAGGATGAATTGCTTGCGATTGTTGCTATCAAAGATCAGATAAAGGCGACTTCCGCTGAGGCTGTTCGCGAACTCCGTACCCAGGGTATTGAAGTTTATATGCTGACGGGAGACGGTGAACGTACTGCTTCTGCTGTTGCCGGACGATTAGGCAATATCCAGTATATTGCCGATGCTTTGCCGGATGATAAGGAAGAGTTTGTACGCCAGCTTCAACTTCAGAGAAAGACAGTAGCTATGGTGGGTGATGGTATCAATGATTCACAGGCTTTGGCTTGTGCCGATGTAAGCATTGCCATGGGTAAAGGAACGGACATTGCCATGGATGTGGCAATGGTCACTCTTATGACTTCGGATCTGTTGTTGTTGCCGAAAGCATTCAATCTCTCCCGGCAGACGGTGCGCTTGATTCATCAGAATCTGTTCTGGGCATTCATTTACAATCTGATAGGTATTCCTATTGCTGCCGGATTACTTTATCCAATCAATGGATTATTGCTGAACCCCATGTTGGCAAGTGCCGCTATGGCATTTTCCAGTGTATCGGTAGTCTTGAACAGCCTTCGTTTAAGATACTAACTATTTCTATATTCCAACGGACTCATCCCCATGTGCCTCTTAAAGTACTTTCCGAAGAAAGAGGCACTGGGGAAGTTCAGTGAATAGGCTATTTTCTGAATAGTCATGTCTGTGGATTTCAGCCGTGCTTTGACGTCTGTAATCACCACATGCGAAAATAATTTCGAGTACATTCCTTCCTGTTACTTGTCTTTACGGTAGTGCTGAGATGCTGCAATGAAATTCCCAGCTTGTCGGCATAGAATTGAGCACGTCTCTCAGTCATATAATTTTCAATAACCAGTTGTACGAATTTTTGGCAGATTTCCTCTTTGCGGCTTTTGGCAAAGAATGCTTTGCGGACGATTGGCATAAAGGGCATTAATTCAAGCAAAATGCTGTGGAGGCACACTTTGTGCCATTGCGGCACTGGTGGCGGTAGGATGGGAGATTGATATACGTGTCAGTAGTGCAAAGTAATCCACGAAATAGGATGCTATTAAGTCGCTGACATTTTACAATCGGATTATCCATATTTTGGAGAAAGATCCCATCGTAGCCTGCAATAGATTAATACCGTTGACGCAGTGACTGGAGAAACCTACGAAGCAAAGCCGTACTTTTTCTACTTGCTCATTGAGCTGTAAGATAGTTCCGGCATCAGAATGATCAGATCATTCTTTTTTATTTCATGTTCCATCAGATTGATGGATGCTGTAATGTGTCCCTTCAGTGCATAATGCAAAAAATACATGCCATGTTTCAGATTGATGGATGCTGATGGTCCCTTCGGCATGACTGGCGATAGAGATTCAGGAATATCTTCTGTAACATCTCTCCTTGCCAGCATTTCAACCGGCAAATCTACTTGTGGGAAGTTATGTTTCATCTTTTTTTTCATTTTGCTGTCGGCAAATATACGATTTTATCCCTAAAGTCTTAACTTTGTCGGCATGAAACTGAATGTAACAGACTGGAATATTATTCCGGTATGCCGATGCATGGACCCGGCAAACGGAGTGGTTTGATGCTCTTATTCGTGCCAAGCAGGCAGGGGAAGAGTATGAAAATCACATCATTTTAGTGTGAACATCCGCATGTCTATACTTTAGGTCATGTAGCGGTAAAGAAGGAAATATGCTGTTGAGTGAGGAACAACTTCAGAAGATAGGAGCTACGCTCTATCATATAGATCGTGGAGGTGATATCACATATCATGGTCGGGACAACTGGTATGTTATCCTATTCTGAATCTCGAAGAATTCTCGTTGGGGCTGAAGAGTATGTACATTTGTTGGAAGAAGCGGTCATCCGTGTATGTGCCTCTTATGGCATTGCTGCCGGGAGGTTGGAGAAAGCAACAGGTGTTTGGCTGGAGGGAGATACGCCGCGTGCGCGTAAAATATGCGCTAGTGGCGTGCGTAGCAGTCATTTCGTTACCATGCATGGATTGGCGTTGAATGTGAATACTGATTTACGATATTTCAGTTATATCAACACCTGCGGATTTATAGATAAAGGAGTCACTTCGCTGCAACAGGAGCTGAAACGGGAGGTGCCGATGGAAGAAGTAAAACAACGCTTATGTCTTGAATTACAGGGCTTGATGCAGAGATAAAAACAGACCATCTATTCACTGCGAATAGATGGTCTGTTCGTATCAAATAGACGGTCTGTTCATCCCTAACAGATGGTCTGTTTCAGGAGACTTCAATCGTCTGTTTTTATTTCAACCATTTGTCCAGCCATTCAAAGAATGTGCGTTGCCAGAGGATACCATTCTGTGGTTTCAATACCCAGTGATTTTCATCGGATATATCAGTAGCTCGGCAGGAACACCACGCATTACGGCGGCATCAAAGGCAGCCATTGCCTGGTTGGCTAGAATACGGTAGTCTTTTCGCCATGAATGCAAAGGATGGGTGTATCCCATTTGTCTACAAACTGGTGCGGAGAGTTGGCGAATGTGCGTTGGGCTACCGGATTTTGTTTTTCCCAGTATGCACCACCCATATCCCAGTTGGCAAACCATTTCTCTTCTGTTTCCAGATACTGCATTTCCATGTTGAATATGCCGTCGTGTGCAATGAATGCTTTGAAGCGTTTGTCGTGATGCCCGGCAAGCCAGTAAACGGAGAAACCACCGAAGCTGGCACCTACACAACCGAGACGGTCTTTGTCTACAAACGATTCTTTAGCCATCTCGTCGATAGCTGTGAAATAATCCTTCATGCACTGACCGCCGTAATCGCCGCTGATGGCTTCATTCCACTCTACGCCGAAGCCCGGAAGACCGCGGCGGTTGGGAGCTACGATGATATAGTCGTTGGCAGCCATAATCTGGAAATTCCAGCGATAGCTCCAGAACTGGCTGACGGGGCTTTGCGGACCACCTTCACAGAACAGGAGGGTAGGGTATTTCTTATTCGGGTCAAACTGTGGCGGGTAGATAACCCAGGTCAGCATTTGCTTGCCGTCGGTGGTCGTCATCCAGCGGGCCTCTACTTTACCCATCTCCAGTTGGTCGTAGATTTGCTTGTTCTCGAATGTCAGTTGTTTTGCTTCGGCAAAAGCATCCCCGTTGCGGGTGGCAGATACGGCATAGATTTCATCACCCATACTCATTGAATGGCGTAAAGCGATTACTTTATCTCCTGCAAGGGCGAGGGAAGCATAATCATACATACCGTCTGTCAACTGCGTAACCTTATCGTTGGCAGCAAGATTGATATTGTAAATCTGTGTTTCACCATGCCAGACACCGATGAAATAAATACTCTTAGAGTCTCTATTCCACAAGAAACCATCTACGTTCGATTCGAATTCCTTGCTGACGAAACGTTTCTCACCTGTTTCCAGATTCATGATGAAGAGGCGGTTTAGGTCAGCTTCATAACCGTCGCGTTCCATGCTCTGCCAGGCTATGTATTTACCATCGGGAGAGTACTGAGGATTTGTATCATAACTTTTGTTTTCTTCGTGGTGATATTGTCTGTCTTCTTGGTTGCAAGATCGTAGATATAAATATCCGAGTTGGTGGAGATGGCATAAGCCAGACCGGTCTTCTTACGGCAAGTATATGCCACCTTGTCTCCGGCAGGACTCCATGCCAGTTGCTCGATGCCACCCCAAGGTCTCATCGGGCTTTCGTAAGGTTCTCCTTCCAGTATATCCTTTATATTGCTGATACCGTTTCCATCAAAATCTGCTACAAAAGGATGCGGAGCACCGGTTACCCATTCATCCCAGTGTTTGTACATCAGGTCGGTAACGATGATACCCGTCGCTTTAGGGAGATCGGGATATTTATCCGCAGTACTTTGTTTAGTTTTCACCTGTGCAATGAAAAGCAACTTCTTGCCGTCGGGAGAGAAAGAATAACCTTCGATGTCACCATCATATTGAGTTAACTGCTTACGCCCGCTGCCGTCCGGATTCATTTCCCACAACTGGCTGCTGCCACCTTCATTGAAAGGAACGCCAGTTTAGTGCCACCCTTTATCCAGTTCACTTCGTTTTCCTGCCAGGGAGTGTGGGTGATTTGTTTGTTGCCTGTTCCATCTGTGTTCATCACGAAGACTTCACGGTTACTCTTGTTCTCCGGTACACTGTAGTAAGCTACTGTGTAAGCAATTTGCTTTTCATCGGGGGATACGGCTACACCACCGATACGACCCCTGGCCCAGAGAGCTTCGGGAGTCATGCGTTTGCCTTCAATCTGAATGTCCGACCGCGCGATAAGCGGTACTCCGGCTTGCCCTGCGTCTTTAGTTCCGCCGCAGGCAGCCAATGTCATAGCTGCTGACATAAGCAATAAATTTACTTGTTTCATGTATGTTGTTCGTTACGGTTATTTTGCGACAAATATACAAATTATATGTTTTTCTTGCCATCGTCCTCCTTTAATATACCACCAGCAAAGTAATAGTATAAAAAATGGAGTATACCATTTCCGATGTCCAACACAGAGCTACATCAAGTTTCAAAAGAATGATGTATGTGATGTAGGCAACATAGAAGACGAGCGTTAGTTCCATGACCAGAGGGCCGTGCGCGTGTTTCCCGTTCCTGATACTGCCTGGAAATATACATTGGCAGGTACGAGAAACAGATATGCCGAGCACATTACCCAAAGTGAAACGGCTGCATCCTGTAAATCGGGTATATCCGTATAGATTCCCAGTATAAGTTTTGGGAACAGTGCAAAAAAACAGTGCTAGCGGCAATGTGAACAGATATGCAATGCGTATATGCTGCCGGATAGTGCCTGCCACGCAGTCTTTGTCTCCTGCACCGATGAGATTGCTGACCAATGAACCACAGGTTGAGGCAATGCCATCATTACCATGAACAGAATGCCGGATATGCCCGGACAATGTTCGTGATGGGAGCGACCGTTCTCCCAGATGCTCCACATAGAGGAAGAACAAGAACCAGGTGGACAAGGAGAAGACGTTCTGTATCATGGTCCAGAAGGAAATGTTCAGCATGCGTTTCAATATCTCCGGGCGGAACTTCGGAATACGGTCCAGTCCAAACTTACGGCAGTCAATGCAACGGTAACGGGTAGAGGATAAAAGAATATCAGTGAAACCAGCGCTGCAAGTCATGAACCGATGGCGGCACCTGCAATGCCAAGCGCAGGAAAGCCGAATTTACCGAAAATCAGTATATAGTTGAAAACTACGTTACTCATACCAGTGACTATGGAATTGAGTGTCAGTGTCTTGGTCTGCGTAGTTCCCAGGAAGAAAGCACGGAAGATGACTGCACTGAATGAGAAGAAGGCCCGAAAACCCGCCAGTTCAGATAACTGATGGCAGCCTCATAGATGTGTTCGGAAGAAAAATTCGTTTCCAGTATCATTGGTGAAAGGAAGTAGGAGAGTTAGGAACATTACTGCCGCCAGTCCTATCTGAAAGTAAATTCCTTTGATAGAAAAGTGTCGCCTATTTCCCGGTATTGTTTTCACCGTTGCGGGCAATGAGTATCTGCGCTCCGATACTGAAACCGAAAAGCTGCCATGAATATTACCATGTAGAAGACACCTGCAATGGCTGATGCTCCCAGTTCTACTTCGCCTACCCGTCCCAGGAAGGCTGTGTCTGTCATACCTATCATTTGCTCCATCAGTAGACTGATGGGAGGATCGGATAGGGCTATCATCCAAATCTGTTTGTTGGTATATTTAGTTTTCTTTTTTTAGTTAACGAGGTGCTTAGTGGACAAGTTGACGAGAGTAATAGAGAGAAAGAAGGCCACACTATCCATTTTGAGTACAGTGCAGCCCTTGTATCTTGTTAACCTCGTTCCCTTGTCAACTCATTTCTTATTCTGTCTCTTTCAACAACTGTTCCTGTTGTTTTGCATTGCCTCCAGGCGGGGCCGGCAAAGCCGGTTTTTTAGCTTTCTTCGATCTTTCTTCGGGCTTCCAATTGGGCAAGAAGTTTCTCTTCATTAGTCTTACGCAGAATGAGAGAGTAGTCACCACACTAATCAATGTCGATATGAAGTAGTAATAGTTCAGACCTGAAGGATAACTGTTCAAAGATGAACAACATCATAATCGGCATGAGATACGTCATCCACTTCATCGCCGCCATCTGCGGGTTGGTTCCGGTATCCTGTTGCTGCATCATGAACTTGAGTTCAACATATTCACAACCGTCATCAGCAAACAGAATAAACTGAGAGCAATACGCACCGGAACGAAGCATG
>VOFH01002830.1_pt1 | contig 29770 bp, 51 predicted proteins | sample 5384091 | NCBI WGS metagenome assembly VOFH01 (sample SAMN12384727, study PRJNA508395) | human gut metagenome | isolation source: healthy gut G | host: Homo sapiens
ATTGCTGTAATAAAGCCTCCCAAGCCTTAGAATGCTCATATCTACAAACATACCAGCCTAAGACATGCGTCTCATTACAACAGATTAAAATACAAGCATTTTTAGCTAAATAAATACCATCAACAAATACCCACACTGCTTGATGATTCAACTTTTGGTGGTAATGGCCAAAAGCTCCCAAAACTGTGATGTTTTTCTACGAAATGAACGTCCATCGCCAGCCATATCTAACTGTGTGTGTTTACCAAATAACCAATCCAAAACATCTGTAAATTATTGTTAGTTTTATTCACTTTATTTGTGAATGAGCAAGAACATTGATTACAATACCAACGTTGAGAACCCGCATTTGTTTTACCATTTCTCTTACAGACGAAAAAACCACAATTAGGGCATCTGACTAGTTTCATAATTATACTCCTTCTAAAAAATATATCTCTTTAGAAAGATAAAACCTCATTTGAGTCAGTAAAATCAAGGAGTTTCAGACTTTTTTAGCAACACTTTTTGTCCTATATGTAAAGTTACTCAAAAGATAAAATGCCGATGGAGCTAGTATTTAACTAGTTCCATCGGCATTAACAGCAACACTTTTTGTCCTATAACCCTATAATGTCATTCGTATATTTCTATTTATAGATTCTTATGGACTCGCTTATATGTTCGATATATAATTGGATTAGGATAGTCAGGCGAGGTTGGGCCTCTCTTCGTATAATGAAGGGAGGGGTGTCTATGAGTGATTATGAGTCGATCATGATATCCTAGAGGCAATGACGGTTGTCATTGCCTTTGGGGCACTTGTGGCTCTTATTTGTCTTGGAAAAGACAAATAGCCCTTCGTTATCCCTGGATAATTAGGTAACTGAAAGGCCATTTCATCAATTTTTGTAATCTTGAGATGAGCCCGACGGAACCACTCGCTTGGCTATCTGTTTATATTATAGGGTTTTATATTATATATCGTCAAATTACGATGAACAATACTATAGATTTCAATAAATTTGAATTTGTATGGGCAGTGACTAGTTCACTGTCTTTTTTTATGTCCTAATTTTATAACTCAAATATTAATATCTTAAATAACTTTAAATAAAAATAGAGAAATTCATTTACAATTCACTAAAAATAGTGTAATATTTTAAACATATTTTAAAAGTGTTAAATGTGAGTTCTTAATAAAGTGAGTGTATATCTATCTTTTCATATAAATAAAGACTAATAAATCAATTCTCAGATATATATTTAACTATGAAGGAGTCTTTTCACAATTGTGATTGTATTGTAAGTGAAGTATTGGTTGAGGTGTAAGAGGATGAGAGCAAGAAATAAATTTTTATTATCTGCTGTTATGATGACTTTGTTGTCATCTACATGATGGCCATGCCTAGCACATGGGCTGCAGCAGGTCTTAATTCCGATGGACGTATTTTGCAACTACTGCAGATAGCAAATTTGAAATGCGGGGTGATACGACTGCGAATGGTGTAGTCGCATCTGATGGTGGTCAAGTTACAATTGGCTTTTGGATACCCCTGATGCATCTCAATTGCCTAAACGCTATCGTCAACCAGCTTTCATTACAGGCATGCTAAATAACAGTTCCATTCAAGTGGATGGCGGATTATGGACGTGACTACTGCACCATGGAAGTCTCCATATCCAGTAGCGTTTGCATATAATAGTAAAAATTAATCTTGGCATTGATGATGCGGGTACTGTAAAACACAAAGTATTTAATATGCAAGGTGATGTGCTGGTATCTGATAAAATGATGCCTCCTCATCAAGAACAGCAACCATCTGTGATTAATATCGGCCTAGGGCCGCGCTCATAACAGTCCCTAACCAGTTTTCCGGTAAAGCTGTGAACACCTTAGAGGATAAGGGTGGCGAAATCAACATGACCTTGATGGAGGCATGTGGAGCCATGATAGCATGGGCGGCTTGGAATCTTTCAAAATTGATGGTAAAACAGAACGTAGTAGTATTAATAACCTCAGCAGACTCGTACGCGAAGGTTTCAGCCGTATTTCCCAAATTCTCGCAGCGATATTCATGTAAATAAATTGGACGGTCATATTAATGTTATTTATGACATGACTAGTGGTACTGGCTTAAATTATGCTAAACCAGGTTCTAAGAAAAATGGTCTTGATCCAGCTGATATCGAGGGTGGTAACTTCATCGTAAAAAATATGCTGCAGCTGGCTCTGGCGTACATGGCTATGTAACAGGCGATCATCTCGATACTTCTTCTGAAAGTAATGTAAATAAGATTTTAGATAACTTAGCGCACAAGTTCTATTATGAAAACTATGTAAAGGTGAAAGAAATCTTTCTGGTACTGTATCCATCGCTTCTAAAGGCATCGTGTCTAGTTACAAAAAAGCGTTGACTACAGACCAAAACGAAGGGATATTACTTGAAAGACGGTAATGGCCAAGGCTCCTATGTGGTACCAGAACCAAAACCTACACCGACTCCCAGATTCAAAACCAGTTACACCCAGAACTCCAGATCCAAAACCAGTTACGCCTGTAACTCCAGACCCTAAACCAGTTACGCCAGTAACTCCGGATCCAAAACCAGTTACACACCGTAACTCCAGATCCAAAACCAGTTACGCCTGTAACTCCGGATCCTAAGCCGGTTACACCCAGAACTCCCGGATCCAAACCAGTTACGCCTGTAACTCCCGGATCCTAAGCCGGTTACCACCCGTAACTCCAGATCCAAAACCAGTTACACCAGTAACTCCGGATCCTAAACCAATTACACTTCTGTAACACCAGCACCTAAACCAGTAAATCCTAATCCTGTTATTCGTGGTGCTTATGATACACCTCATATGCGTGGTATTCGTTCCGCTGTAGTAGGAAATATCAACGCTTGGCGTACATTAGCTGGTGATATGTATCGTCCTCGTGTATTGCAACAAGGTGAACCAACTGGTATTTGGGCTCGCATTGGTGGCGGTAAATACAGCTACTCTGGCAGCGGTATCGACACAGCTACAGATTATACACGCATCCAAGGCGGTTATGATGCTAAAATCAGCCGTGGTTGGACTGTAGGTGGTCAAGTATCCTATCTTCGTGGTTCTGAAGATTATGTATTCGATGGTTCCGGCAAGGTTAAATCCTTCTCCGTTGGTGCGTATGGTTTAAAAGACCTTGGCAAAAGATCAATATGTACATGTAGAAACTCAAGTTGGTCGCGTATCTAATGACTTCACAGGCTCGCAATGAAATTGGTGAAGCTATGTCTGGCGATACAAAACCAATGCGTACAGCATCGGTGTTCGCTATGGCAAAACATTGAAATACGATAACGGTTTCTATGTAGAACCACAAGCACAATTGAACTTTACACACTTCGGTGGCCGTAACTTTAATGTAGGTAATGTATCTGTTAACCAATCTGGTGTAAACAGCACTTCTGGTAAAATCGGCCTTGAATTGGGTAAACAATTTGGCAATGGTAACCTTATACACGTTTTGCAGCAGGTCATGCTTTCACAGGCAATGTAAAAACTGCATTTGCTAGTGGCAGTGTTGCGAAATTAACAGAGCAAGACCTTAAAGGTACTTGGACTGAACTTGCTTTCGGCGGCCGTTATGGCTTTAATAGCAATAATAGTTTATTCGCTGACGTTGCTACGGGTTTGTCTGGTGACCTCCAACAGACTGGGGTGTGAATGCATATTTTTTTACACACAAATTCTAATATATAGTATATAAAAGATATATAAGTATTTTAGAGTAGAGTATATAAATATATATACAGATATATATATAGATAGAAGAATAGTAAAAGGCCCATGTATTGGAAATATATCTAATACATGGGTCCTTTTTATTGTGTAACGGACGTTTTGATCTAGTAGTAATATTTATTTATACAAATCATAGAGTACGTTTATATATAACATCAGTAATCATAAGAGTTATTAATTTATATCGTGGTCTATCATATACCATGATGAAAGGTAGTATAGGGGTTAACAGTGTTTCTATATAAATATTTCTTATTAATAAACCAAAATTGATAATTTTAAATTGTAAAATTTTTTTGACACTAAATTATGAATAAATATTTTGTTAATTATAAAAAATGCATAAAAAATAGAGGGGTTATTATATAGTCTATAGAAAAATGAGATAAAAATAAGAATAATTTACACTAAAAAGCGTTATTTATGGATAACGCTTATTTTATGTGGTGTAAAGTGTACATAATTGGTAGTATTTTATAAACTAAGAAAAGATGAATATAAAATGAATTTTTATTTACCATATAGAAATATTTTGATATTATTATAACAATCAACAATGATGAAGTTTTAGTGAAATTATTGTGAGAAATGAACCTATCTGTGTGTGTTGTAAGCTAGAGGGAAGATTATGAATCGAATTTACAATGTAATTTGGAGTAAGACAAAGAAGTGTTATGTAGTAGTTTCTGAGATCGTGAAAAGCGGCGGCGGTAAGGTTAAATCCTTGCACACAGGCAAAACATGTGCTCGCATGGGTGCTGTTATGGCCGTAGCGGCATTGTTAGCGGGTGTGAATATTACAACTGTTAATGCGGCAACCCATGATAAAGCAATTATAATTGATGGTGTATATAATCGTTATGCAACTGCTTATGATGGTGGTAGTGAATGGAGTTATCTATATAATTATAATAACCCTGGGAATATGTATGCCCTAGATGGAAGTACTTCCGGTATATACTATTCAGGCTCTAAATTGACAGGCATTGGCATAGGACATAATACAAATATTTCGGAAACTAATGATCCTGGTTACTATTCTGGTGTAGCTATTGGTGATTATGCACAGGCAACAGGAGGTTTAGCATTCGCTCTTGGTAACTATGCACAATCTACGAAACCATCTGCCATGGCCCTCGGTACGGCTTCATTATCTAGTGGCTTTAACTCTCTAGCGATGATGCGCCAATCGGCAGCAGCAGGGTAATTTCTCTACGGCCATCGGTACAACTTCTTGGGCGAGTGGTACTGGTAGTTTTGCTTTGGGTTATTCCGCGCAATCCAAGGGGGATCAATCCATCGCCATCGGTGCAGCTGAGCCTATCACGGTAGCAGGCAGTGGTAATGAACCTAGCGCATCCTATAATGGTGATACTAATACTGTAACAGAAGGTGCACGTTCTCTTGCATTCGGTACAAAAAGCGCGTACCACAGCAGCAGCTACAGATTCCATGGCATTTGGTTCTAATGCTAAAACTAAAGCAGCTAATGCAGTAGCAATGGGTAATTCCTCTCGTGCTACTGGTACAGATTCCTTCGCATTTGGTAATACTGCGTCTGCGGCCGGTTGCAAATGCTATCGCTATGGGTAGAACAAATTTCAGGCTTCTAAGGTGAATGCTATCGCATTGGGCGGTCAGGCAAAAGCATTAGAGGCTAATGCTCTTGCTATCGGTAGTACAGCAGAAGCAAGTAAAGCTGGTACTATGGCTATCGGTAGTGCTGCTAAAGCAACAAGCAGCAACGCAACAGCTATCGGTAATGGTGCTGAAGTTACTGGTGAAAACTCCATGGCATTAGGTTCTGGTGCTAAAATTAGTTCTAATAACTCTATTGCACTTGGGGCAGGCACAGAATTTAACGATCCTCTAGTAAATACATATGCTGCTTTCACAAACGAAATAAACCCTGCAGAAGCGGGCGTAGTGGCAGTTGGTAATACTAGTACGCCTCGTCGTATTGTTAATGTTGCAGGTGGTCAAAACGATAATGACGCTGCAACGATTAAACAATTGCGTTATGTAAATAACAACTTGGCTATGACCATTGCAGGCCCTACATATACTGGTTATGAAGCAAATGGCTCTACCTACAAAGCACCTGATTTCAATATCAAAAATAGCACATATCATACAGTAAAAGAAGCTGTAGAAGCAGCGCAAACTAACTTCTTCAGCGCTAAAGGCACATCTGCTGATGCAAACTATGATAATAAAGGTGCTACAGGCACAAATGCGACAGCGGCAGGCGTACGTACCTCTGCAGCAGGTAACTTTGGTACGGCACTTGGTGCGGATGCAACTGCAACAAGTGATAAAGGTACTGCTTTAGGTTACACAGCAAAGGTAACTAAAGATGATGGTGTAGCATTAGGTTCTAATTCTGTAGCAAATACGGAGGCTGGCGTAGCTGGTTACGATGTAAGCGCAGCAGACAATCGTGCCAATAAATACACTGCTTTAACAGGCAATGTAGCAACATCTACATTGGGTGCTGTATCTGTAGGTCAAAGCACAAGTGTTGGTAATGAAACACGTCAAATCACAAACCTTGCTGCTGGTAAAAAAAGATACAGATGCAGTTAACGTGGCTCAATTGCGCAATGTAAACCTTAAGATTGCAGGCAATACGAATGACAATAACGGCAAAAATGATGTTTTGTTAGATAAACAAACATTGACTGTAAAAGGCGATGGCACTTATGTAACGACTAAAGCTAATAACCAAACTATCGATGTAACGTTAACAAATGATACAAAGGATAAAATTGACAATGCAGCTAATAAAAGATCTTCCAATATCAATAATGATGGTAAAACTGTTATTCGTGAAGTTGTTCTCAAAAGGCTGTAAAAAGTAATTGCTGGTCAAAATACAACTGTTAAAGAAGGTACAGATGGCACATATAAAACATATGCAGTCAATGTAACGGCAGCGGAGACTACCGATTAGTAGAAAACAGTGTAGCTGCTGATAAAGCGCGTACACTGTAACTGGCAATAAAGTTGACTTAACAGTGAAAGATGGTAGTACTCCAGCGAATACGAAGACTGTAACCATTAAAGACATTGCTTCTAAAACGGAATTGGATTCTACAAAATCTGATTTAACTACAAAAATCACCGATACAAAAACTGAGAACTCATCAACAAAGGTTTGAAGTTTAACGCAGACAACAATGATGTTAAGACAAATAAACTTGGCTCTACCGTAACTGTATCTGGCGATACAAATATCACTACAAAAATCACACAAACTGGTGATGACTCCACAATTGCAGTGGCTTTGAATAAAGACCTCAATGTTAAAACAGTGACTGCTACGGATACTGTGAAAGCTGGTACTACAACAGCGGGTAACCAAACTGCGACAGATAACAAAGGTGGCACTCAAACTGGCAACTTTGTAACTGGTTTAGACAACACGGCATGGAATATGGCTGATCCCTGTATTCGTATCTGGTCGTGCTGCTACAGAAGATCAACTTAAAAAGTGAGTGATGCTGTAAGAGCCGCAAATGCTGGTTCTAGTGATTATCGCTTGATTGAAAACGATGCAGCTACTGATAAAGCGTATACTGTAACTGGCAATAAAGTAGACTTGAAGGTAAAAGACGATAAATCTGGTACTACTAATACTGTAACTATTAAAGATATTGCGTCTAAAACTGAGTTTGATAAATTAAACGATCGTGCTGTTAAATACGATGTAGATGGTTCTGGGAATGTAGATAAATCCAAGGTGACATACGAAGGCCCTACATATAATAGCACTAATAAATCTGGTGGTACTCACGTAACTAACGTGGCGTACGCAACAGGTAATGATGGTAGCGAAGCAGTTAACGTAGATTACTTAACTGACAAAATCAACGACAGGCTCGAAGCGTTGATCGACAAAGGCATGAAATTTGATGCTAACGTTGGTGGTGTTAAGACTAATAAACTAGGTTCTACTGTAAAAGTTCAAGGTGAAGGCACAGAAGCCGATACTAACTATAGCGGTAAAAACATCAAAACATTTATTGGTCAAGACTCCAGTGGCAATACGACAATCGACGTTAAGATGAATAAAAAAATCTTGAAGTTGAAACTGTAACTGCTACAGGCGCAAATGGTAAAGACGGTAAAATCGGCATTAATGGTAAAGATGGTGTTACAACAAATCTTTCCATTACACGTGATGGTAAACCTGGTGTAGACGGTGCGGCTGGCACAACTACAACTCGTATCGTATATGAAAAACCAGATGGTACTAAAGAAGAGGTTGCTACACTAAATGATGGCCTTAAATTCAAAAGGCGACATGGGTGCTACTTCTAATGTAAAACTCAATAAACAAGTGGACGTAACTGGTGGCGTTACAAATGCAGCTGACCTTGCAACAGCAGAACAATATTGGTGTTACATCTGCAGCAGTTGATGCTAATGGCAATGCTAAACTTCAATTGCAACTTGCTAAAGATATTACAGGCCTTAAATCTGTAACGGCTACAGATACTGTGAAAGCTGGCACAGCTACAGTGGGTAACCAAACTGCTACAGATAACAAAGGTGGCACTCAAACTGGTAACTTTGTAATATGGCCTAGATAATAAATTGGAACATGACTGATCCTGTATTCGTACCTGGCCGTGCGGCAACAGAAGACCAATTGAAAACTGTTAGTGATGCGGTGAAAGCTGCGAGCGCAAGTGCATCTGACTATCGCTTGATTGGTGATCCAGCTAACACAACTGACGGTTCCTACAAGGTTACAAACAACCAAGTAGACTTGAAGGTTAAAGATGATAAATCTGGTACTACTAACACTGTAACTATCAAAGATATTGCGTCTAAAACTGAACTAGATAAATTAGATGACCGTGCAGTTAAATATGACTTAGATCCTACCACAAATACAGCAGATAAGTCTAAAGTAACTTACGAAGGTCCTGCATACACTAATAAAACTGGTGGTACTCACGTAACTAAATGGCATACGCAATAGCAGAACGATGGTAGCGAAGCAGTTAACGTAGATTACTTAACTGACAAAATCAAAGACGCCTCCGATGCCTTAATTAACAAAGGCCTTAAATTCGATGCTAACGTTGGTGGCGTTCAAACTAATAAACTTGGTTCCACTGTTCTTGTAAAAGGTGAAGGCAATGAAGCAGACGCAAATTACAGCGGCGAAAACATTAAGACTTTCATCAAACAAGATAATACAACTGGTAACACAACAATTGATATTAAATTGAACAAAAACCTCGTTGCTGATTCCATCAAAGTTAACAAAGATGGCAGAGATGGCAAGATGGCGTATCCATTACTGGCCCTACTGGCGTAGCTGGTCAAGACGGCAACAATGGTAAGGTTGGTATTACAGGTTCTGATGGTAAAGATGCAGTTTCCATCTCCGGTAAAGACGGCGTAGGTCACATCGGCTTAACAGGTCCTGCTGGTACAAACGGCAAGGACGGCACAAATGGTATCGACATGTCCGTTAAGAATGGTTATGACGATGCTGCTAAAGGTGTTAAGGGCGAAAAAGGTGTAGACGGTGTTGATGGTATTACACGCATTGTGTACACAGACAATACTGGTGAACACCAAGAAGCTACAATGGACGACGGCATGTTGTACGGCGGTGATGCTGGCAATGTGATTAAGAAAAACTAAACAATCAAGTAAATGTTAAGGGTGGCATTACTGACGAAACTAAATTGACTGCTGACGATAACATTGGTGTTGTAGCTGACGGTACAGATACGTTGAAAGTTCGTTTGGCAAAAGATCTCAAAAGGGCTTAATACTGTAACAGCTGCTGAAACTGTGAAAGCATACAGCGACTGTAGGAAAACAAGAAGCAACTAAAGCAGATGGCACTAAAGAAACTGGTAACTATGTAACATGGCCTTGATAACAAAAACTTGGGATGCTGACAACATCGTAACTGGTCGTGCTGCTACAGATGATCAATTGAAAGATGCGTTGGCAAACCAATCCAATGCAGGCCTTAAATTCGACGCTAACGTTGGTGGTACTAAGACTAATAAATTAGGCTCCACTGTAATTGTAAAAGGCGAAGGCAATGAAGCAGATGCTAACTACAGCGGCGAAAATATTAAGACTTTCATCGACCAAGATAATACAACTGGCACTACAACGGTTAATGTTAAATTGAACAAAAAAATCTTGTAGCCGATTCCATCAAGGTCAATAAAGATGGTAGAGACGGTAAAGATGGCGTATCCATTACAGGCCCTACAGGCGTAGCTGGTCAAGACGGCAACAATGGTAAGGTTGGTATCATTATATGCAGACGGCAAAGATGCAGTTTCCATCTCTGGTAAAGACGGTGTAGGCCATATCGGTTTAACGGGTCCTGCTGGTACAAACGGCAAGGACGGTTCCAATGGTATCGACATGTCCGTTAAAAATGGTTATGACGATGCTGCTAAAGGTGTTAAGGGTGAAAAAGGCGTTGATGGTATAGACGGAATCACGCGTATCGTGTATACTGATAAGACTGGTGAGCACCAAGTAGCCACTATGGACGATGGCATGTTGTACGGTGGTGATAGTGGTACTGTAATCAAGAAAAAACTTAACAACCAAGTAAATGTTAAGGGTGGTATTACAGACGCAGCGAAACTTTCCAATGATGATAATATTGGGGTAGTAGCTGATGGCACTGATACATTGATGCTTCGTCTTGCGAAAGACCTTAAAGGCCTAAATTCTACTACTTTCAACAATGGTACAGATGGCAACACTGTTGTAAACGGTGGCGGCCTCACTATTAAAGACGGCGCCAATGAAGCGACTAAGTTGACTAAAGATATTTGCAAATCAACGATGGTGGTAACAAAGCGGGTTACTATCGATAAAGACGGTTTGACTATCGAAAATGGTCCTAAGGTAACAAAAGACGGCATTAATGCTGGTGATAAGAAAATCACTAATGTAGAAGATGGTACAATTGCTGCCGGCAGCAAAGACGCTGTAAATGGCGGTCAATTGCATACTGCAATGGAAGACATCAAGTCACAAGGCTTCGGTCTTAAAGCAGAGGATGGTCAATTGGTGAAGAAACCTCTTGGTGAAGTAATCGACCTCAAAGGCGACGGCAACATTAAGACTTCCGTAGATGGCACTGCGATTAAGATGTCCTTGAATGATACAATTACACTTGGCACGTATCCAGCAAAACAAGTTAAAGTTGATTTTATCTACTGGTATGATTACTGCGGGTAATGGCGCTAACCAAGTTACAATCGATGGTAGCACAGGCTCTGTTACAGCGCAGAACACTGTGAAAGCTGGCGATGTAATCATGGGTAACCAAAAGCTCTGGTGGTCAAAACGGTAACTTTGTGACTGGTTTGGACAACAAAACATGGAATCCTAACAACCCTGTAGCTGTTACATGGTCGCGCGGCAACAGAAGATCAATTAAAAGCTGTTAACGACGACTTTAACGAAAAAGCTAAAAATGGTCGTGTATTCCAAGGTGACCAAGCTGGTAACGATGGTAAAGTTGTTCGCGGTTTAGGCGATACAATGAACCTTAAAGGTGGCGCTGATGTAAATCGTTTAAGTGACAATAATCTGGCTGTTGAAGAAGAACGCTGCAGGCGATGGCTATGATATCAAGTTGGCTAAGGACCTCAACCTAAAAGACGGTTCTACTACGTATACAAAAACCCGCACCAGGAACTAATACTACAATTCCTTATACAGTAGATACAAAAGATGGTGGTGGTATCACAATTACCCATCCATCAACGGTCAACCCGCACCAGGTCACACTGTAAGTCTTACAGAAAATGGCTTAAACAATGGTAATAATACTATTACTAATGTAGCGCCAGGCATCAATGGCACTGATGCGGTTAACGTTAACCAATTGCGCAATGCTATGCATAGTGTAGATGGTAAAATCGCTGATGTTGGTGCAGCTAGCGCAGCCATGGCAGGTCTTAAACCATTGCAATATGATCCATTAGAACCTACACAAGTGTTGGCGGCTGTTGGCAACTATAAAGGTAGTACTGCTGCTGCTATTGGTATCGCTCACTATACAAATGAATCTACAATGCTTCATATGGGTGTTTCCTTAGGTGGTCATGATAATATGGTTAACGCTGGTGTATCTTATAAATTTGGTACATCTGACGCTAAAAAGCAATTCCAGCACGTTACAAAGCAGGCCCAATCAGCCTCTGCCTATGTAATGCAAGATGAAGTAACTGCATTGAAAGCTGAGAACTTACGCATGAAACAACGTGATGAGGAATTATCTGCTAAGTACGAACAAGTACAACGAGATAATGAAGAGATGAAAACTCAAATTGCAATGCTTATGAAACAAGCTGGGTTAACCAAATAATCATTCACTTGAGAGTGTATTGAGTATTTAAAACATAGGAGAAAGCCGCCCTGGGGAGGGCGGCTTCCAATGAGGGACTTATGAAACTAATTAAATTATTACCAGTTATGGCAATTGCTTCTGTATGTGTTGCTGGCCAAGTACATGCGGCACAAGATCCTTTGATGATGCCTGAACAACCGGCGGGCTCCTTTTGACTGCAGAACAACAAGAAATTTCTCTTGCTGTTCCTAGTGAAGAGGTAAAAGCTGTAGTATCTGAATTTGCAGCATTCCAATTGGGAATGAGCAATGTTTTTTAATCAAAGACGACAATCGCGTAATGTCTGGTCAACAACGTTATACTAATAACGTGTTGTACTACATGAATGTTCGTCGTGACTGGTACATTACAAGCCATCGCTATAAAAAAGATAGCTATGCTCGCGTAGCATTAGACCGCTTGTACTTAGATTACAAAGAATTCTTCACAAACCACACAACTGTGTCTGACATGAACAAAGCTGAATATGAAAATCAAATTTTGGCAATTCTTGAAAAAATACAGCTAACATGTCTAATGATGAATTGCGTTTCTACATGAACGAAATGGTAATCTACAGCTTGAAAGAAGCTATGCGCGATGGTAACAACCGCGTTAAACGTATCCGCTAATCAGTATAATTATAAATATATACTTATAAAGAGGTAACGGCATAGGCCGTTACCTCTTTTGTTTTCAAACAAATGGCCCCCGTAGGATTCATTCCTACGGGGGGTTTATTTGTTATTTGTATTCACTATTATATTCTTTATGAATTATTATTTATGTTATTTACATATTTTTTCGATGGCAGTATAATCTACTTGTAGAATTATGAGGAAAGTATGAAGGAGAAGTGTTTTGTAGTGTAACAAGGGGAGGCGTATGATTATGAATCACGCAAAGAAACTACAATTATTAGCAGTACTGGAGTTTTGACTATATCTTCTGCTAGCTTGTTACAGGCTGCAGATATTCCTGTTGTTTCTAGTGGTGGTGCCACTTATAACATTGGTTTACAAGGCTGGTCATCTTTCACTAACCAGATAATGTACATCTTGGTGGTCAAACTGGGGCGGCTAATAGTTTATCCCTATTCTATGCAGGATCCAAATGCAAAGGGTAATAATATTGCCATCGGTCGTCTTGCCTTGAATGGTTCTCAAGGTGGTGGTAACGTAGCACTCAGTTCTAAGACCTTTGTAGGTGGTAAAGGTGATTATAACTTTAGGTAACTTTGCAGCGGGGTTATAATTCAACTATTTCCGATACAATTGCTATAGGCTACTCTTTTTGGGGTTCTTTACTCTCAAGGTAATAAAACGTATGGCTCGGCGCTTCTCAAGCTGCCGCTAGTAAGGGAATAACACTGTATTAATCGGTTCTAACTCTACAGTAAATGGTAATTTTAACTATGGCATGGGTCATGGCGTCATCTTTAAAGGTGATAAGAACTCCGCTATTGGTGCATATAACAAGATTGAAGGCAACCAATCCGGCGCCTTTGGTGTAGGTACGTATAATGTGGATACTGTTAAGGGCGATAATTCCTACAGTGTTGGTAACAAGAACCAAGTGAGTGCTAATAATACATTCGTAGTTGGTAATAATGTGAAAACATCTCTAGACAATGCCGTTGTATTAGGTAATAATCCTACTGCTGAAAGTAGTGATGTAGTGAGCACTCCTAGTTATACCTACAATAATGGTGTTACTGAAAGCTTCGCCGGTACTGCTCCTGTGTCTACTGTATCTGTTGGTACAGCATATCAAGAACGCACCATCACTCATGTTGCAGCGGGTCGTATTACAGCGGATTCTACAGATGCGGTTGGCTCCCAGTTATATGGTACAAACCAACAAATTGATGTATTGCATCGCGATGTACGCCACGTGGAAGAATCCAACCGCGGTGATGCTCGTGCCGCAGCACCAGCTGCGGCCATCCACTACAACCCGATCCTGACCACAAGGTTCAAGTTATGGGTGGCTATAGCCACTACAAGGGCAATGCATTGGCTCTTGGCGTAGGTTACTATCGAAAGAAAACCTACTCCCTTGCATGAGTACAACTGTAAGTGGTGATTTGATGACTAATGTAGGCGTATCCTATAAATTCGGTGAAAATAAAACATTGGCTAAAATTTCCCCTGCATCCTATAACGCATTGGAACAACAGGTAGATACATTAGAAGCACAAAACAAAAACTACAAGAAACAGTAGATATGCTTGTGCAAAAACTTAATGAAAAATAGGGTTTTAAAAGATATGAAAGAGGTAATAACATGGTTATTACCTCTTTTTTTTTTATATATAATAATAGTAAAATAATACGTTTCTAGTGAGTACTTATCTTGACATGCATATACATTATTCGTTACACTAATATATATTTCATTTATTGTTCATGAATTTTAAATGTAGAGAGTAATGAAACGTATTGTGTGTATCCTTGAGCACCCTATTGTGTTGTGTGGGTACAGCTGAGGCAGAAAAACAACAATTACATAATGATAAGGGCGTAGTGTCTGCAAAAACTGATGCTCAAACAGAGCGCATGAAGGCCGCATCAGATGGCTTTCACATTACGCCTGCTGCCACACCAGACCATGTGATTGGCCAAGGTGGGCCGCTCATCATGGATCGGCAAGATACTAAGACCGTGCAGTATAGTAATGTGGATGCAGTGAACCGCGCCATTAATGCGGTGGCTATGTCTAATGTATCTAATGCTATGTATGGTGCCAAAGGTAAGCCGTGGATGCGACGCACTACGCTGAGTTTTCAGTTTCAAGAAGGATGGAAGCCGCTGTATTCTGCGGAGACGATTCAGCCTCTAGGTCATTACGATAATACCTCTCGTGATGTGTGGTTTACGCAGCAGCGTATTTCTCGCGCCTCTGATACGGGTACTACCCTTAACGTAGGCATTGGGTACCGTCGTATCTCAAGGACGACCAAATGTCGTCTCTATGGGGCTCATTTATTCTATGACCATCGCTTCTTAAATCGTCACGATCGACTCAGTGCTGGTCTTGAATATATGTCTGGTGAAAGCGAGTTTTCGTTTTAACTGGTATGGTTCTGCTTCCGATGAACGTGTTTTGGATGCGAACCTGCATACCTTAGAGCGAGTCTCTATGGTTATACCTTAGAATATGGTAAAACCTTTAAAAATGCGCGTTGGGCTAGAGTCTATGTTGAAGGCTATCACTGGAACCAGGATAAACAAGCTGATAAGAATGGTTTGCGCATAGGATAGATGCAACTTACGCCGCGTGTATCTGTAGATATGGGATACAATAAACCGGAACATAGCTCTGGCGGTGCATATGGTAAAATTACGTTCCGTTTAGCGGGAGCTCAGATGGCTTGGTATGGTGGCAAGCATCGTTTAGAACAATCTGCAACGGTTCGCGATAAAATGCTCAACATCGTAAGACGAACTAATACGGTTTTTGTTGAACAATAATTTTGATAACTGAATAGACAAATTGAATGGTCATGCCATTTCCTGCATTCATTTTATTTTAATGAAAATTAAATGAAAAATAACCTACTATTGTTCCTATATAAGTGATATACTCTAGGTAAGGAAACGTTAGTGTTCATATCAATTGTTCTTTAAGATAATGGCTTTTTATAAAAAGCCATTATCTTATTATTGATGCCGTGTGATCGCCCGTTCATCTTAGTTACTCTCCAACTATTTAATAATCTTTGTGTTGTGTTTACTTCAAAATCTCTCTCTTAATAACAAACCTATATCATACGGCACCGGTAAGGGGTTCGCCTTCCTCTTACCAAAAAGGGTAGTTAATCATCATCGATTAACTATCCTTTTTATATTCTCTTAATAGATATATAAATTACTGTTTACAAAATTCGTATACGTGCTACAATATTCATATAAGACTCATGAATAAAGCATGAATTTTAAAGTACGAGAGAATGATAGGTTTGTAGTTTGTAAATGGAGGTTCTAATTATGAACAAACGGAGACGTTTATTAACCTTGTTATTAACGGTGTGTTGTTATCAGTTTATGTATGGTAGCTAATGCTGCAGATAATGTAGCTGGTGCGGTAGTGGCGTAGCTATTGGCACAGGGTCTAGTGCTCAAAAAAGATGGAGTAGTTGCTATTGGTAAAGGTGCACATACCAATTATGCTGGATCTGGCTATGCTAATATTAATGGCGATGTAGTTATCGGTGAAAATGCAACAACCCATAGCTACTATGACCAATCTGGCTCAGTAGCTATCGGTAAAAATGCATATGTAGAAAATACAATTGGTCAACAAGACAAATTCTTTGCGTTTGATCGAACTACTTTTAATCGTTGGGGTTTGGAAGCCTTCCACAAAAAACCAGATAAAGTTGTTGGGTGTAGCAATGGGGATAATACGTATGTTCAGTGGTGGTACCATGATTGGATCTCATAACTATCGTGGTAAAATTGGTGATATTACTGTCAACACCGATACTTACACAGAAAAACGTAAAGCTGGATTAGGTGTATATTCAACAACAATTGGTACAAATAGTTTTACCAATGGTACCGTTGCAACCACTAAGATTGCTTTAAATGTTATTTCCAGTAATTATGATGGCACTAATTCTGATACTGCAGGAGTTAAAAATTTTGGGGCTACTATTAATGGCTCTTTAAACTCTATTGAATCTGCTACAGCTGCTAATAGCTATTCAGGGATAGGTAATGCTGTTGTTGGTACCGCTAATAGAACTTACAACTCTAATGGTTCTTTGATTTTTGGTGCGGTAATGAAATTACTAACTCTATTACTGATATAGATGCGGATGCAATAACACCAAGTGCTTTTGGAGGACCTTCCTCGGTAACTAAATTATCAGAAACTGTGCGTAATTTAGTAAAAGATAATAAATCTGGTGGTTCTACCTTGGCTATTGGTGGTGGTAATAAAAAGCTGATTATACGCAATTAACATCAATGGCAGGTGTTAATAATACTATTACAGGGACTGCTGGTAATGTTGCAAAATTGAATAATGTAACTGGGTACAATAATACAATTACTAATGCGTCTAATAATATTGTAATGGGTACCATCATGTAATAACTGCTGATAATACAATTGCTATAGGTGGACTTTCTTCTAGTGAAACACGCTCTGTTGCCAATACAACAACTATTGGTTATGATAAAAAGCTTCTGTTGAAGGTGGTGTCGCTCTTGGTTATAAATCTAATGCGACAGTAGATAAAGAGCAGCTGGTTATGATATCAGCACCAAAGCAGCATCTACTGATACAAGTTCTACCTGGAAAGCGACTGCGGCAGCTGTATCCGTTGGCGACGTGGCTAATGACGTAACACGTCAAATTACATCTGTTGCAGCTGGTACAAATGATACTGATGCAGTAAACGTAGCACAACTTAAAAAGGTAGAAACTAAAATCTCTACTGTTGAAGCAGATGCTAAAAACATACTACTGTAGTAGCTGGTGCTAATACAACTGTTACATCTGGTACTAATGCTAATGGTGGTGCTGAATATAAAGTAGCTGTTAATAAAGACTTAGTAGAAATGAGCTCTGCTAACTTCGGCAAAGCAACTGATAATGTGCGTTCTCGTATCGATAAAGACCGTGCTAGCTTCTTCAACGGTAGCGAAAATATCGGCATTTCACCTAAAAGGTATCCAAATCGAAAACACAGATACTTTAGAACAAGCAAAATTTGATAAATACGGTATGTATGCTAGTGAAGGGAATACAACTGTTTACTACACTACAAACGGTATTAGTGCAGGCGATCAAAAAATCAATAATGTGAAAGCTGGCGTAGCAGATACTGATGCGGTTAACGTATCTCAACTTAAACGTTTACAAGATCAAATCGCAGCATCTTCTAGTGTTACAACTGTAACAGCTGGTGACCACATTAAGGTAACACCAACTGTAAATGGTAATACTCACGATTACAAAGTATCTCTTGCTGATGATATTGCTGATCAAATTACAAATAACACAACAAATATCAACAAAAATACAAATGATATCAAAAATATCAAAGGTGATTTATCTAAGATTGATAAACGTGTTGATAAATCTGTAGCAGGTGCAGCAGCGTTGGCAGCATTGCATCCACTTGATTTCGATCCAGATGCTAAATGGGACTTTGCTGCAGGCTATGGTCATTATCGCAGCGGTAATGCTGCCGCATTAGGCGCTTTCTATCGTCCTAATGAAGACGTACAACTTAGTGTAGGTTCTACTGTAGGCAGTGATGAAACAGTATTCAATGCTGGTTTATCTGTGAAAGTAGGCGCTCATAGTGGTGTGTATCTCGTTCTCGCGTAGCGGTGGTAAAGAAGTATTAGACTCTTAAGAAAACAGTAGCTGAACAAAATGCTCAAATTCAAAAAATTGACTACATTGTTGAATGGTGTTGCTGGTACTAAGATGAAAGCCGATCATTTAACATTGTTCCCAGATATCCCTACAAACCATTGGGCATATGAAGCTGTAAGCGATTTATCTCGCCGTGGTTTAGTAGAAGGCTATCCAGATGGCACATTCGGTGGTGACCGCATGTTAACACGTTATGAATTTCTCAAATCGTATACCGTGCCATTCAAGACGGCGTAACATTAATGATCGCCTTGTAACAGAATTCAGCCCTGAAATGGCTTTTTGTTCCGTGTTGATACTGTAGCTAAAATGCTAAAGGTGAACCAACAATCGAACGCGTTCGTGTTAATAAAAAATAAGGATACTATTAGTTTATAGTGTTCACACAACTTAATAAGTAGCTACTATGCATACCTCAACTCCACCCCGAGGTCGTATATAGTAGTGAATATAAAAGCGTAACTGATGAGACGGCATCAGTTACGCTTTATTTATGTGCAGATATAAATGTGAATCAATATATCAATATATTTATATCTGTATTTGTATTTAGATTTATATTTATATTTATATAAAAGGTATATCTATTGTCTGAAGTATCCCAAATCAGTGATATGTTGAATTGATTCGTCTAGATATTGTTCACTAGGCACCGTAAATGTTTCACCATTTCGAGTGCGTGTAATCGTTAGTGTTTCATCTAGAATTGCAATTAGGCTCTGCTCGAGAGATTGGTTTTGCCATTTGCTTCATTACATATAGTAGCCTTCATTCACTAGCGTCCTCTTGGTTAAACATATTACCTAACGTCATGTACTGTTTGCCATTACCTTCAATTAGTGTGGAAACATAATTAATAAATCGCTCAGGAATATAGGTTTCACATTTTCTACAAATGGTAAGCATTCATAATTCTCACCATATACATTGAGGTGGTTAAGGATAGAGAGGTGGAATAGGCGCACATATACCTTATTCATATCAAAGATTTCGTTTGGATAATGTTCTTCTATATATTTTTGAATATCCTCTATAGTAAATAGTTGTTTTGTATTCATAAAATACTTGATAGTTTGATGTAAAGATCTGTCCAACCATTTGGTGTACCAAGTCTATCCTCTGCAAGCCCGCAAATAAATGCTTTCAAGAATATCTTTTCTCTACTGTTTCATTACGTACGATTGCATCTGCATTGTATTGTTTAGTTAATAAGGCCATGCGGAATTGTGTATCGTAAACAAAATCGTAGTATTGCTCTTTGGCCTTGTAATCATTGTTAGAAAGGACCTTAATATTATCTACGATGCTGTCATCTAACCAAGTAATAAAGGAATTTTCTAATCGTTGCATCACCGATATATGTATGCAGCCTTGATGTTCTGCACGCTCAATAAATTGAGCCACATAAACAGGATCATTAAAGGTTTCTAAATATTCATGGCCTACATAATAGTTATTGGATTGCAACACGCGATTGATATTATCGATTTTATAACCAGACTGTTTTTGAATTTCCTCGTCCATCTTCATGGTTTCTGCAATTAAGCTTTGCATTCATTCTTTGTGTAAATCGTACGTTCTTGCAAGCTATCTTTTTTTTAGCCTGTGTTTCAGAATAGAGCATAATATCACGAATTTGTTCCAATCGTTTCCAACCGGGATATGTATTGTACGATACATAGGCGATACCGCGGTCTGATAAATTGCGATTACAAATGGATAAAGATTTTATCCTTTACAATATCTGGCACCCAAGACCAGATGCCATGGACGATGATGTAATCAAAGGTGCCGAAAATCATCATCAATGTCCATAATATCTTTTTCTAGCAGCAGTGTGATATTAGTGAGTCCAATAAGATTTGATTAACTCGTTACCATGCTTTAATTTGGACAGGGATAGGTCGATGCCTGTGAAAGTCGCTTCCTGATACAGCGCTTGGAGGAATGATATTACCACCACAAAGAGAACCCGTGCTCGAGGACACGAGGCCCTTAATTGGCGCTGGATTGAGACCGTATAGACAAGTTTCTTTGGCGATTAAAGAGTTGATAACAATTAGAAAATGCTTTTGTTATAAGAAAAATCATCAGATCCTTCAATGCATCAATCTCTTTCTCGATCCGTAGACTTTTGATGCGGTGGAGCACTCAATTATTTGTTGTGATTCATTATGATTGTTTTCTTTATTTTCTTTATATACTTCATTAGAAGTGTTTTTTGATGAAGCTCTTTAGTTTGAAAATCATGTAATGAGTCCTTTCTTTTGTTCTTTATGGGTAAATACTAAATTATATATTTATAACTTATATTTATAATCTATAACTATATTTTATATCTCTATCTCCTATCTCTATCTCTATCTATATCTCTATCTATATGAACTCTATATTTATACAGTTTCTAAAATAGTTAGTATCATCTCCTAAGTGGGATGACCCACCATACTGCATTATGATTTAGTATATCATGTAATTTTTATCAAAATCTAGTTTAAAATTCCAAGTAGTTATTTCATTTAGGCCATTATGAAAAAATATGAAAGTAATTTTTAAAAGGTTGTGAAATTATTATGGCTCATATTTTTCACGATCCATATTTTATAGATAATATATAAATAGATGCCAAAATCGAGAAAAAATCAATGAGATTAAATCAATTAATCGTTTATTTATAACTTATATTAATGTAGTTATCGAAAAAACTGTACTGCATAGAGAAAATAGATTATATTTTATAAAATACGTATAAACGCCAAAAAAATGAGTAAAAACTATATATTAAATTTTGTTTAACAAAATAAAGGTTCTGACAACAAACTTCGATGTTTATGGATAAAAAACATGAAGAAAACTATTTACAACATTTTCGATATATGATATTCTGTTCATGACACAAAATGAAAGAAATATGAAAGATACTCAGAAAGGCGTAAAGGTATGGGAAATTTAGGCTTTTCCTTCTTTTGTATTTATAATGATTTAATTATAAGGATTGTAATTGTGTCTAGTTAAGAAAGGGTTCATAGTATATGAATAAAATCTTTAAAGTTGTTTGGAGCAAAACTAAAGAGTGCTACGTAGTTTCCGAAGTGCAAAAACAATGGTGGTAAGAAAAAGAACTTTTGCTAGCGTATTAGCTGGTTTAGCTATGGTAGCTGCTACAGCAGGGTATTACATATATACAAACCGATGTTGGACTGGGGGCAGTGCGGTTAATATCTCTCTAATGGTACTTATAATGGCTCTAACACTGCTGGAAAAAACTCTGTAGTAGTTGGTTATCAAAATAAGACAGATAATGAAGATGGTACACTTGCCTATAGTGCTAATAATACTGCTTATGGTAATAGCATTTGCTATTATTAATAACAACGTAGCTAAGGTGGTAATGCCTATGCAATGGGTAATACTGCAGAAGCTTTAGGCACAGCTACACTTTGCATTTGTAACCAAGCAAAAGCTAAAGCAGATTATGGCGTAGTAATCGGTTCTGGTGCAGAAGCAACTGCTAATAATGCAGTAGCTGTAGGTCGTGTGAATAAAGCAACAAACGCTTCCGCTGTGAAAATCTTGGTGTTAATAACAAAGCAAATGGTCAAGATTCTACTGCAGTAGGTTCTACTAATACTGTAAATGGTGCTTATCAATCCTCCGCATTTGGTCATTGAAACGTAATTGATTTGGCGCTTCCGTAGCAGGTGCTACAGCTGTTGGTTACAAAAATAAAGCATCCGGTGATCGTGCTATCGCAATTGGTGAGGGCAATGACTCTAAAGCAGAAGATACAATTACAATGGGTCATAGCAATACTGCATCCGTTGGTGGTGGTATCGCTATTGGTCAAGATAACGTTGCGAACTCTGGTGGTAATGCAGGCAATACTATGATTGCTATCGGTCGTGAGAATGAGGCAACCGCTCTAGATACAGTAGCAATTGGTCGTAAGACTAAAGCGACTGCAAATACTTCTGTTGCTCTTGGTGCTCGTTCAAGCAGCCGGTGCTGGTTCTGTGCGATTGGTGGCAATGGTGATGGTTACAAAACTATATCTAATGGTTTAGGCGCAACTGCTTTAGGTATGCAAGCTAAAGCTGATGGTACTGCTGCAACTGCAGTAGGTGGTGTATCTGAAGCAACAGCTAATGGTGCAGCCTGCATTTGGCCTGGCGCGAAAGCACTGCAGTTCAAGCAACAGCTTTAGGTTATAAATCTGAGGCATCTGTAAAAAGATGGTGTTGCTCTTGGCTCTACATCTAAAGCAACTGTAGATAAAGGCGTTAAAGGTTTCAACCCTGCTGAAAGATCGTACAAATAAATATGCTGGTTTAGCTGGTACTGCACAAACATCACATTGGCAGCTGTTTCCGTAGGTGACGGTGCTACTGCAACTCGTCAAATTCGGGTCTTGCTGCGAGGTAAAAATGATACTGATGCAGTTAACGTAGGCTCAATTAAAGCGTTAACTTGAAATACGCTGGTAACACTGGTAATGGTGATGTATTGTTAGATAACGGTACATTAACAGTTAAGGTGAAGGTCTTATCTCTACAGAAGCTGATGCTAATGCAATCAAGCTAAAACTTAAAGAAGGCGACACAATCACTGATACTAACGGTAAAGCTGTACCTCCTACTACAAATGGTGTAGCAACTACTGATAATGTAGCACAAGCTATTAACCGTTCTGGTTGGAATGTAACTTCCGCTAACAATGGTGGTACTACAAACGGCACTACTTCTGAAAAAGTAAGCCCTGGTGACACTGTTACTTTCAGCGCTGGTAAAAACATCGTATTAGACCAAGCTGGTAAACAATTCACATACTCCTTGAACAAGGACGTTGATTTGACTAAAGATGGTTCCTTAACAATTGGTGATACTAAAGTTAACAACGATGGCTTAACAATCACTGGTGGTCCATCTGTTACAAAAACTGGTATCGACGCTGGTAATAAAAACATTACTAATGTAAAAGCTGGTGTAAACGATACTGATGCAGTTAACGTAAAACAATTAAAAGACGCTAAAACTAAACTTGTAGATGGTAAAAATACTACCGTTGAAGGTGATGGCTCCACAGCTACTCCTTATAAAGTAAATGTGGAAGGTGACTTGAAAGGTATTACATCCATTTCAATGCTGACGGTGGTCCTAAAATGACAATTGGTGGCAACTCCATCAACATCACTGGTGGCCCACTTAACATGGGTGGTAGCAAAATCACTAATGTAGGCTCCTGGTACAGATGATACTGATGCAGTTAACTACAGCCAAATTAAAGGTTTAAGAACTGAAGTTAAAGCTGGTACTAACGTAACTGTAGATAAAACTCAAGGTACAGATGGCCATGATATCTACACTGTAAATGCAACTGCTACTGGTGGCACAGCTTCTAGCTGGAACATTAAATCCTCTGCTACAGACGGTAAAAAACAACGGTATTACAACTGCAACAAACATTTCTGATGCTAAAACTGTAGAAATGCAAGCAGTAAAAACTTAACTAATGAAACAAGCAGATACAGCTAACGGCGCTTCTGTTGAATTCGCATTGGATAAAGATGTTGATTTAACTAATGATGGTTCCTTAACAATTGGTGATACTGTAATCAACAAAGATGGTATGACTATCACTGGTGGCCCATCCGTTACAAAAACTGGTATCGACGCTGGTAATAAAAAACATTACTAATGTAAAAGCTGGTGAAAACGATACTGATGCAGTTAACGTAAAACAATTAAAAGACGCTAAAACTAAACTTGTAGATGGTAAAAATACTACTGTTGAAGGTGATGGATCCACTTCTCCTTACAAAAGTTAATGTAGAAGGTGACTTGAAAGGTATTACATCCATTTTCAATGCTGACGGTGGTCCTAAAATGACAATTGGTGGCAACTCCATCAACATCACTGGCGGCCCACTTAACATGGGTGGTAGTAAAATCACTAATGTAGGCTCCTGGTACAGACGATACTGATGCAGTTAACGTAAAACAATTAAAAGCTGCTAAGACAGAAGTTAAAGCTGGTGCAGGCGTAACTGTAGCTAAATCTCAAGGTGCTGAAGGTCCAGATATCTACACAGTAAGTTCCACTGGTGCTACTGGTAACACTGATCCTTCTAAAGTTGAAGCTGAGTAAAAAACACTACTGTAGCAGTGATAATTTTTGCTTAGCTACTCCTTATAAAATAAATGTAGAAGGTGACTTAACAGATATCTCCTCCATTACAAATGGTAACGGTTCTGGTAAAATCTCCTTCGCTGGTGATCAAGTTGTAAAGTTGAAGGCGACAACCCTATTTCCTTAGATGGTAAAAGGTGGCTATGTAACTGGCACAAAACAAAGATTGGGATATTACTAACCCAACGTTTGTTTCTGGTCGTGCAGCAACTGAAGACCAATTGAAAAAAATAAGCGATGGCTTCAACAACACAGTTAAATTAACTGGTAACACTGGCAACACAGATACTCAAAAATTGAGCCAAGCTGGTGGTTTAAGCTTCGGTGTAGTTGGTGCTAACAACGGTCAATACATCAAAACAACTGCTTCTGGTACAGATGTAGTAGCTGATTTGTCCGATGACGCAAAAGCTAAATTAAACCACAAAGTAGAAGTAGCTTCTGGTTCTAGCAATGTAACAGTAACTACAGATACAACTGATCATAATAAAACAATTTATAAAGTAGCTGTAGCTAATTCTTCTACACCTGGTGGTGCTTCCTCTACTGAAAGTGTAGTTAAAAAGCTGACGCAGCTGGCGACACTAACATTGCTGACGTTACAGTAGCTGGTGGTAAAAATACTAATGATCCAGATGCTCAATACGAAGTTAATGTTTCCCGTAATGCAGTTAAAGATGCGGCTCGTGAAGCAGTAACAGTTAACAACGGTGGTACAACTACTGGTGGTAACTACACAGCTGATGCAGACAACCCTATCACTGTTAACCCTGTGAAGATGATGCAAACCATAACACTACATACGAAGTGAAATTCGATGGTGATAAGGCAGCTAAACAAATTCCTTTGACATACAAAGCTAATGGTACTGGTGACCAAACAGTTAAATTGGACAAAGGTTTGAACTTCACTAACGGTTCCAACACAACAGCTTCCGTAGCTGCTGATGGCGTAGTTAAATACGATTTGAACAAAGACGTTGATTTGACTAACGGTGGCTCCTTAACAATCGGTGATACAGTAATGAACAATGGTGGTTTAACTATCACTGGTGGCCCATCCGTTACTAAAACTGGTATCGACGCTGGTAATAAAAACATTACTAATGTAAAAGCTGGTGAAAACGATACTGATGCAGTAAACGTTAAACAATTGAAAGACGCTCGTACAGTTGTTACTTCTAAAGATAATTCTGTAACAATCAATAAAAAACAGAAAATGGCAATCAAGTAACATATGACTTACATGTAAATGCAGCTGCTGGCACAGCATCTACTTGGAACTTGAAATCTGGTGCAGTTTCTACTACAGAAGGTACACATTCTGGTGACACAGAATCGAAAACATTGCAGACGGTAAATCCGTTACAATGCAAGCTGGTAAAAACTTAACTGTTAAACAAACTAACGACGGTAACGGTAATACAGAAGTTGCATACGCTCTTGATAAAGACCTTAAAAGATCTTTACAAGCGTAACTACTGACAAAGTAACAACTAAAAGAAATCGGCTTACAAGATGCGGCTGGTAACACTACTACAATTAAGAAAGATGGCGACCGCATTACATACACTAATGACAATGGTGCAACTAATAAAACTGTAGCAACTCTTGAAGATGAAAAACACATCAAACCAGGTAGCTATGCTGTAGACAATAAAGGCGACGTAACAATGACTTACGTTGATGGTAATGGTAATGATGTAGCTAACGATAAAGCTATTATCACTGGCGTTGCTAAAACGATCTTTCCAACATCACTGATGATGGTAAGAAAGTAATCACTGGCCTTGGCACAATCGTTAAAGCTGGTGAAAACGTAAATGTAAGTGAAGCAACTGATGCTACAACGAGGTCAAAAAACTTACACTGTAAATGCTGTAACTCCAGCTGTTTACACTAAAGCTGATGGCACTAAAGTAGTTAAACGTCCAGATGGTACTTTCACAACTAACCTTGATGGTGCTCCTGGTAACGATGCACCGCAAGTGATGTTATTGTATCCTTCAAGATGCAGCTGGTAATACAACTGGTGGCAACTCCATCATTAACAATGTTGGTTCTGCTATCGACAAAACTGGTACAGCTACTGGTGATACATTCTTAACTAAACTTGATGATGCAGCTACTGCAACTCCAAACGCAGCAGTAAACGTTAAAGACCTTAAATCTACATCCGATGCTATCCTTGGTAAAAGAGCTTCACATTGCTCCTACAGCAGTTAAAGCTGGTAGCACTGAAGCTAAAGGCGGTGTAGTAAGCGGTACTGAAAAACGTATATAAATACGATGCAGCTACTAAGAAAGTTACATTGACATACAATGATGGCAAAGGTAATGCAGTATCTGATACTAACGCAGTTATCGACTTCTCCGACTTGAACATCCCAACTCCTGCTGCAGCTTACAGCTTCAAAACAAATGCAAAAGGTAACCTCGAAGATGGTTCGCTGCAACTGAAACTGAAGTAGCAAGCGGTAAAACCAAAAACTTCGGGTAGGTAAAAACTTAACTGTAAAACAAGAAATCGGTGCTGATGGTAGCCATACTTACACTTATGCATTGAACAAAGACTTAACTAACCTTGATAAAGTAGTTGTTAATGGTAAAGACGGTCAAGATGGTAAAGACGGCGTAACTATTACTGGTCCTACTGGCGCAGCTGGTCAAGACGGTAACAACGGTAAAGTTGGTATCTCTGGTACAGACGGTAAAGACGCAGTATCTATCTCCGGTAAAAAGATGGCGTAGGTCACATTGGTTTTGACTGGCCCTGCTGGTAAAGATGGTAAAAAATGCAACTGCTGACATCTGTAAAGATGGTGTTCCAGGCGTTTGACGGCCAACCTGGTGAAACTATGACTCGTATCGTATACCAAGATAAAGACGGTAACGAACACGAAGTAGCAACTCACGATGATGGCATGAAGTTTGCTGGTGACGACGGTCAAACTGATGCTACTAAAGTTATTAAGAAACATCTTAACAACGTAGTAGATATCGTTGGTGGCGCTGATAAAGCTAAATTGACTGATAACAACATTGGTGTAAACAACGATAATGGTAAATTAAAAAGTTCAATTGTCTAAAGACCTTGATCTTTACTAAAGACGGTTCCGTAAAAATTGGCGATACTAACATCACTAACGATGGTTTAACAATCACTGGTGGTCCATCTGTTAAGAAAGATGGCATCAATGCTGGCGATAAAGAAAATCACAGCGTTAAAGCTGGTGAAGATGATACAGATGCTGTAAACGTTAAACAATTGAAAGATAACGCTACAACTGTTACATCTTCTGATAACTCTATCTCCGTAACAGACACTAACACTGATCCTGCTAAAGGTCATGCTTATGACATTAAGATCGATAACCAAGGTGTTGTAAACAATGCTCAAATTCCAGTAGTATACACTAAAGAAGATGGCACTAAAGTTTATAAACAACCAAATGGGAGCTTTCACAACAAATGCTGATGGTACTGGCGACGTAGTTCCTGCAAACCAAGTTATTGGCCCATCCATGAACAATGCTGCTAACTCTTCTACAGATCCACTAAGTTACAAAACGTTGGCTCCTCTATTGCTGATAAAGCTGGCGATACTTGCCCAGATAAGATTAACAACGCGGCTGCTGATCCTCATGCTAAGACTGGTGCTGTAAACGTATCCGACCTTAAAAAGGAAACTGCTGATGCAATCGGCAACAAAAGGTTTGAACTTCGGTGCTCAATCTGGCGATGACATCCACAAAAACTTGGGTGAAAAACTTGCGAAATCGTTGGTGAAGGTACTAAAGCTGATGATAACTACAACAGCGCATCAACATCAAAACTATGACTAAAGATGGTAAGTTGTAATCGGTCTTGATAAAGATCTTTAACGGCTTGAACTCCATTGGCGTTCCTGGTAAAATGGCGTAGCTGGTAAAGATGGTTATCCATCTCCGGTAAAGACGGTGCTAACGGTATCGACGGTAAAGTTTCCATCGGTAAAGATGGTAAAGACGCTGTATCCATCTGCTGGTAAGGAACGGCGTAGGTTCCGCATTGAAGCGACTGGTCCTAAAGGTGCTGACGGTAGCAACGGTAAATCTGTTGATATCTCCACTAACGACGGTAAACAGGCATTAGTGAACTGGCGCTGATAAATCTCAACGTATCGTTTACTCCACAAGATAAAGACGGCAACCCTATTAAAGTAAAGACGACAAAGATATCGTACGTGAAGTGGCAACTATGGACGATGGCTTGAAATTCCGCGGTAACAACACTAGCACTGAAAACAAACATGCGTGAATACGCTTGTAAAGTTCAAACTTGAAGGCGTAACTGAAGCTCAATCAATGCGCATTCAATCGCTGCTGGTAACATCAACGTAGTAGCTGATGGTAACGACCATTAACTGTTAAATTGAACAAAAGACCTTAAAGGTATTAACTCTATCAGAAACAGCAAAGTATTTACCATTGAACTTCAACGCTGGTGATCTTTACTGTAACTAATTGGTAACCTCAACGCCAGTGGTAACAAAATTACTAACACCTTGGTAAGGTACTAACGATACAGATGCGGTTAACTTGAAACAATTGAAAGATTCCCGTACAATCGTTAAAATCCACTGATAGTTCCGTAGGTGTTCGTGAATCTGAAAGTGCTGATGGCGCTAAGTATACGACTTGTCTACTGGTGCAACCCTCGTTTCGATGGATTAACTGATGAAATCGGTCGTGTAGGTGCACAAAGGCTGGGCTCTTTTGCAGCGTGAAACCTATCCAATAAAATTAGAACCAACTCAAATCATGGCACCGGTTGTGGTAACTACCGTGGTAACTCCGCTATTGCAATGGGCGTTGCTCACTACAACGGAATGATGCATGCAGGCTTAGCTGAGGCGGGGTGGTTCCCGTCACATGATAGCAAACGCTGGTGTAACTTGGAAGTTGGCAACCGTGATGGCAAGCTGCAATGGCGAATCGTTACCAAAGGAACTATCAGCTCTGCTTATGCAATGC
>VOFH01003549.1_pt1 | contig 29756 bp, 38 predicted proteins | sample 5384091 | NCBI WGS metagenome assembly VOFH01 (sample SAMN12384727, study PRJNA508395) | human gut metagenome | isolation source: healthy gut G | host: Homo sapiens
CGATGTCTGCATTTTTTATCTGATTTTCTATGCCGATTTCTTCCAGGACAATGCGTTTATACCTGGTTCCAGTTTTCCATGAAGAAAGTACGGAAGGCAAAGCCAAGGCCTCCGGCTGCTCCGCAGCCTGGGTAGTTTGGATCATAATTAAATTTTCCCAATTGGGTTTGGAATCTGCAAAATATTCTTCTGTTATCTTTGCATAGTTTTCCATCCACCCGTCCATCAGCTCCACCATCTCCGGTGTTGCGCCTTTCTGGGGGAAAGATATAGCTGCAGCCTTTTCCCCATATAAAGGGTTGTCCACGTCACAGGCAATGCGGAAGCTGCATTCTTTTAATTCGGAAGCAAATTTTTGCAACTGATGGAGGCAAGCTTTTCCACACCTTCTGCTCCAAATGGCACCTGTTTTCCACTTTATCCGGCTCTCCTCCCAAAGCCTGAAGCATACCGATTCCACCATCATTCGTTGCACTGCCTCCGATTCCGATGATAAAATTTCGGCAGCCTTTGGAAATGGCGTCTTTTATGACCTCTCAACACCATAGGTTGTAGTGTTTATAGGATTCAGAAGTTCAGGTGGAACCAAGGGGAGATCCTGGCTGCACCAGCCATTTCTATAATGGCAGTCTTTCCACACTTTTCTCATTCTTGTAGCCTGAACCTTTCTATTATAGAATATTTTCTACTACGGAAGCATTCATCTGGAAGCAGCCATCATCTCTTTTCCCAAAATCAATTCTACTGAACCGCCTGTCACGTTTCTCAAATTGCATATTCCCCAGACAGTCCTGGGCTCCAAGTGGTCACTGTCCATTCTCCAAAGCTTTGAAGTCTGCCGGGCCGGTGCGCACTTCCCTTCACACTTTAAAGATGCCTGCTGCGGTGGCACTTCTATCAGAATCCACGAATATCATAGCCATATATGCTTTCTTTTCCTTTCTGCGTCTTTTGATTTGCATAATACGATCTACCCTTCCCACGGTAGATATCCGGATGCAGGTCAATCTGAACATAACTATATCCCCCGTATCCAGTCTTCTTCAATTTTTTTCATTGAGCAACAGCTGTGTTGCGTACTGTTCTGCCACATCCCCTTGCTGGTTCCATGGCATTTTCTATGGACCTGGCAGCAAAGCCATGTAAAGTCCACGCCGTTATCAAAATCTCCAGAACCACCACAACAGCAATAAGTACCGGGTTCTTTTTTCCTTGCATTCTCTTTTACTGCAAATCAAATGCGTATATCACAATCGCCAGATTCACAGACATGTGATGAGACTTTGCTTCCAGTCTATGTTGTTCCCAGAATGCCGTCGGAAAGAACATATTGTGAAAATATGCCGGTCAGAGTGATTGTAAAAAATCCATAAATTCTTTTGCTTTCCATATCTTCCCGATTCACCCCACAGATAATATCCTCACAGCAGCCCGCGCCAAGCCCGGCAAATAACGCACCGCCAAGGTTTGCATGACCAGAGAATTTAAACACAGCCACAATGAGCAGAATTACCGGTATCGCAAGATAGCCTGCGATTTTATCTGATGCTGTTGCTGTTTTCGTATTTCTTCCATTGATTGCATCATCTCAGTCACTCTGCAGACGTGTATTTTTTTTCTGCTTTCTCTCTTTTCTGCCATCCTGTTTTTTTTGCTGCTTCATTCATTTCTACTGTCCCATCTTTTCTGCTGCCTCATCTTTTTTTCACGTTAGCCCTTCGGTTGTCTGCATTTCTGATCGCATCAGCTCCAAAAGTGATACATCCAGTGCCTCAGCCAATGGTTCCATTTATTAATATCCGGAAATCCAAGTCCCGCTCCCAACGGCTGACCGCCTTATCCGTCCTCCGACTTTTCCGGCAAGATCGGCCTGTGTCATATGATGCTCTTTTCTTCTTTCCGAAATAAATGCCCCAAACCTTTTTGCGTCCACTATATGATATCCTCCATAATTCTTTTGCGTTACTCTCTTATATACACTAAAATTTGGATTTTCGTCACTAAATGATATCATATTTATATCTCGTAAAAAGATAATTTTCATTATCAGGAGGATTGCTATGAAAGAAAAAGTTTTGGACAACAAGAAAAATGGTATGGGAATGATGGTGCTGTTTATTCTGCTCTATGCCGTGGCCGCAGCCGCTGTAATATTCGGCGCAGCCTTCGAACAGATTCCCCCTTATGGTCATCGGTATGATCTGGGCTTCGCTTGGATGGATCCCGTTCCTTGGCCTTAAAGTGCTGAAGCCGCAGGAAGCCCTTGTACTCACCTTATTCGGCAAATATGTGGGAACTTTAAAGAATGACGGTTTCTATTGGGTAAACTTTTGTACAGCTGTAAACCCGGCTGCAAAGACGAAACTGAACCAGAGTGGTGACGTAGATGGAGGAAACGCCGCCAAATCCGTTCTCTTACACTGGCCACCGGAACTTCCGCCTCCACAAGCAGTACATATGTAAACAAAAAGATTTCCTGAAGATCATGACCTTAAATAACAACCGTCAGAAGATCAACGACTGCCTGGGAAATCCGGTAGAAATCGGAATTGCCGTTATGTGGCGTGTAACAGATACTGCGAAAGCTGTTTTCAACGTAGATAACTATAAGGAATATCTTTCCTTGCAGTGTGACAGCGCGCTACGAAATATCGTGAGAATTTACCCTTATGACGTAGCACCCAATGTAGATACCACTGGGGATGGTGTAGCAGATGAGGGAAGTCTTCGCGGTTCCAGTGAAATCGTAGCCGGACGCATCCGTGATGAAATCCAGCAGAAAGTAGCAGATGCCGGTCTGGAAATTATTGAAGCCCGCATCACCTACCTTGCTTATGCACCTGAGATTGCAGCGGTTATGCTGCAGAGACAGCAGGCTTCCGCTATCATCGACGCAAGAAAGATGATCGTAGACGGTGCTGTTGGTATGGTAGAAATGGCATTAGAGCGATTGAATGAAAACAATGTGGTAGAACTTGACGAGGAGCGGAAGGCTGCCATGGTTTCCAATCTTCTCGTAGTGCTGTGCGGCAATCACGATGCCCAGCCGGTGGTTAATTCCGGCAGTCTGTACTAATGGCTGAAACCAGAGATACCCGGCCTAAGAAACAGATCCCGCTCAGGCTTTCTGCCAAGCTTTATGACCAGATTGCAGCCTGGGCGGAGGATGATTTCCGCTCCGTAAACGGGCAGATTGAATATCTGCTCACCGAATGTGTCCGCCAGCGCAAGAAAAATGGGAAATACGTTTCCGACACGATGGATAAACCGCCGGAACTGGATATCTCATGATTTCCAGCATAAAAAGCCCTTCTACTTGCCAAACCCACTATCGACAATTATAAAACAATACAAATTTTTCACATTTTAAACAAATCGGGGAGTACAGATGTTATAACAACAGTGCTGTACTCCCCTGCTTTTATCTATTCGTGCACAGAGGGTAATGACTTTCTGAATGCTCTGAACACCAATTCTGTTTTGTATGGTATTTAACGCTTATAATTATAATTGTTAAGCTTATTTTCTTCGTTCTTTGTGTTAATTTATCTTTTGTATTTTAGTATTTCTATAATTCTATAAAATGATATATTACTTGCAATTTGCTTTTCTCTATATGTATTTTTCTGTTTCGTTTTTCTATTTTGTTTTTCTATTACGTTTTTCTGATGCATTTTATATTTCATTTTTTCTGAGAGTATTTCTACAGCCATTCTTATGTATGAATGGTTCTGTCAATCACATACACAGCCTCTGCTTTATCGCGGTGATGTCTTTCTCATGTTTGTTCACGTAAAATAAAAGTCTTTCCTGCGTTTCCCATCTCTTTTGTTGTTCTTCCAGCTTTTGTAAAGATTGGAATGATTCTCTACTACAACCTGAAGCTTCCAGTCTGTAGTGTTCTCCACATGAAGCCAGAGTTCTTTTACACTTCTTTGCAATTCTGATACTGATGCATCCAATTCACATACATGCTTGTCTACGCTGCGCAAGTTCGCTTCCAGATTCTCAAAGCGCCTCTTGGTTTCGCTTTCGAAGTTGTCAACGCGAGTTTCTAAGCTGTCAAAGCGGCTTTCCAAATTATCGAAACGGCTTTCCAACTTGTCGAAACGGCTTTCCAAATTATCGAAACGGCTTTCCAAATTCCCAATCCGTGTCTCAATGGGCACCAGCAATCCTGCAATCGCCTGTAGATCTTCTTTCGTCAACATTTCTTTCACCTCCCGTATATTTAAGATAAAAAAGTATATCAGCAAAATAATGTAAAAACAATACTTGAAGTACATTTTGTTCTGTGCTATAATCACGCCACGCATGATTTGCAGCAACACATTTCAGAACAGGAAAAAAGTCCACTGTCTGGGAATCCCCAAGGCAACGGACTTTAAAGCTTCTACTCACCTAATCTATATTTTCTATTACTTTCATATTCTTACCAACTGTGGAAATTTCACCAACACCCCATCTTTTTATTCCCAAAGGTGCCTTTACGACTTCCTTCGCTTCAAACAGGTGCTTCATCCAGTCACCGGCAAGCTGAATCCAGCTCTCACATTCTGCCTGGATTCCATAGCCATTTGGGGCATGCTGTTTCTGCAGTGGCAAGTCCCAGACCATGACTGCCCACTGGATAAATATGCAATTCTGCCGGAATATCCAGAGCGTGAAGTGCCTGGAAAAACAGCAGGGAGTTCTCTACCGGTACAGTATCATCCGGTGCTGTATGCCACAGGAAAGTCGACGGGGTATCCTTCGTAACATTATATTCAGGGACAGGAATCTGCGTTTCTCTTCATCTGCATAATCCTCTCCCAGAACGCTTTCAAAAAGAACCCTTATGTGCTTTCTCGCCAGAAGTGATTACCGGATAGCTGAGCATAAGCCCATTGGGGCGAAACTTTTCGAGTCCATGCCCAAAGCTTCTGCAACAAAGGGCTTGTTCCAGAATACACCAAGGCTTGCCGCCAGATGTCCACCAGCAGAAGAACCCTGGACTACGATCTTCTCTGTATCAATATGCCATTTTCTGCATTTTCACGGAGCATTGCAACTGCTGTAGCCAGCTGAAGAAGCGCCTCCGGGAAACGTGCCGGAGCAACGCTGTAGCGCAAAATCGCAGCATGATAGCCCATTGCCATAAATCTGACAGCAAGAGCTTCTGCCTCTCTGTCAGAAGTCATCTGATAGCCGCCGCCAGGACAGATCAGCACAACCGGTCTTTTCTCTCCGGATCGATTTCAGGTGAATTGTCCAGGAAATATGTAAATAAATTTGCTTTAAACTCAGAATCTTTTTAATTGAATCTCTATTTTTCGTGAATCATTTCATGAACCTCCTGTTGTATATATTTCGTTCATTTTATAATGTCAGGAATAACCAGCTTATCCCCTAAAGCATGTTTGGAAAAAAGCTTTCTGTAAGACGTGCGTCACAATTTTGGCGTGCAGTTTGCAATAATGCTTTTTCAAACAGGCTCTAATGCCATAATAATTTTCTTCCTATAAAGAAATCAATACCTAAATAAAATTGACACCTGCTATTTCAAACACGCTCTAGTTCCCCATCTTCGTCCTGTCATACATCTCCCTGAACTCCGTAGGCGTACAATTATTCATCAGCTTAAACATCTAAGAAACGCCGACAGACTGGAAAAGCCTGACTTAAATGCCACCTCCGTCACACTCACTCCCGGATCCTGCAGCAACGTTTTTGCAAATTCAATTCTCTTCTGATTCAAATACTTATAAAACGTAGAATCTGTATACTGCTTAAACAACCTGGAAAAATGATACTTACTGAATCCTGCCTGGGAAGCCACTCCCTCCAGGCTCAAATCTTCCTGCAAAATGATTGTTAATATAATCTGTAACCAGGATAAACTTCTCCACATATTCCTTCTGCCTGCTGTTTGCTCCGTTTTCTTTCTGCTGTCCCGCTACAGTATGTGCATTTACACGCTGTCTTCCAACGCATGTAAGAATCTCAAGGAATTTCGAAATAATCATAGTTTCCAGATAGGAGACTCACCGAAATATTCCTCTTTGATTTCCAGCATAAGCGTTTTTACTTTTCATAAATCTGCGGATACCCCTCCGGTGTAATCAAAGTAGCCGGGGTTATAATCATAGTAAGCAAGTTCAGCTCCTTGGTAGAAATATTGTTCAGACACGGCTGAAAAATAATCCGCTCTCCGCTTTCCGGAGCAAAAAGCTCATGAAGCATACACGGACCGATAATCAGCACATCCCCCCTCACGCAGATTGTATTCCTTTCCACCGCACAGTGCCTTATAGCCATTTACGATTGGCATAAGTACCTCGAAGGAGGTATGCCAGTGCGGTGGGTAATCTCGTATTCATCATTATAATAGAGACAAACCTGCTCATCTTCCCGGAAATCTACTGTTTCATGTATTCCACTAAGCTTATGTATCATTTCCCCATGCTCCTTCCCTGTATATTCTTATTATAATGCTCCTGAGTTTCACCCCTTTTACCAGAGCATGTTTGAATTTTCCCAACATATATCATTTTCCGACGGTCAGTATCAAATATTGTCATTTAGTTCTCAAATATTGCGTTTTTCAATATGTTTGTATTGTATCAAATGTTGCTTTTTTATCAATATATAGCCAAATTTATATTTTAAATCTAAATAAGTATCGTTTATCTTTGTCTATATTGCATAATTTTCTATGTTTTAAATTATATACTTTGACATGTACTTGTTTTTGTACAATTTTAGATAGCAATAATTGATAGTAAACAAACAAGAATTAGAAAGAAAACCCAGGCAATCTCTGCTATAGTAAGAATTACCAAATACGAGACAACAAAATTTTTAAAAAGGAGGTTCAATATGAACAAGAAACGGGCACTTTCAATATTAATGGCTGCAGCAATGGCAGCTGGAACACTGGTTACCTCTGTACCGGTTTATGCTGATGATGTTGAAGAAATCACATGGATGTTCTGGGATGACCTGGAAGCTACGGAAGATCTTATTTCCAAAGGTTACAAAGATGTCATTGATCGTTTCAACGAAGAGTACGATGGCAAATATCACGTAACTCCGATCACCACCAACCTGGAAGAGTATGATGGCAAGCTGAACGCACTGATCGCAGCCGGACAGACACCGGACGTTTACATCTGTAACCCTGGTCCAAACATGGACGTATATGTAAATGCAGGCGCAGCAGCTGATCTTACCGATATCCTTGAGAATCAGGAAGCAGACTGGTACGCATCCTTTACAGATGGTATCTTCGAGAGAATGACCTATGACGGAAAGATCATGGCAGTTCCTACCAACTTCGCAGCAGCCTGCGTTTACTACAACACAGAGATGTTCGCAGATGCCGGAGTTGAAGTTCCTACCACATACGACGAACTGATCGCTGCATGCCAGAAGCTTCAGGATGCTGGCTACACACCAATCTCCTGCTCCGCAGGTACCGCATGGTGCTTATCCATGATCGCTGGTTATCTGTGTGACCGCCAGGGCGTTGACCTCGCAGCTATCGCAGACCATACCGCTAACTGGACAGACGAGAACTGTATCGAAGCAGGCACCAAATTAAAAGACCTTTCCCAGTATTTCCAGGCTACAGCAGCCGGAGATTCCAACGACCAGGCTACAGCAGCTTTCTATAACGGCGAAGCAGCTATGCTGGTTCAGGTTCCCCTGGGCAATCGCACAGATCAATGGTAACAACCCAGACTTTGAGTCCAAATGTGGTGTATTCCAGTTCCCTGAATTGACGGTGCAAATGACCCGAACCGTATGATCGTTAAGACAGACAACCTGCTTATGAGCTCCACAACAGAGCATCAGGACGCAGCCATCGCTCTTATGAAGATGTTCACAGACGAGACAGCTCAGAAATACACAGCAGAAATCGGCGGCAAGTTCCCCTATCATCAAAGACCTTGAAATCGACTACGACAAAGCTCCTGCACAGCTGAAATACGTTCAGGATATCATGGCCAAAGCAACTGGTACATTCGGATTCTACAATGAGTCCCTTGCATCTGTAGAAGCTGGTGACTGCTTTGATAACGCAATGGTTGACATCTTCCTGGAAACCAGACACCTGAAGAAGCATTCCAGACCGTACAGACATTCTATGAGGAGAACGTTTGGGAATAAATCCTCCCTTATAAAAAAATAAGTTATAAACCCAGGCACATGGCTGCCGCGGAACGGACTAAGGCATGTTCCGCGGCAGTCTTTTACTAAAAAGGTTATCGCCAGTCAGCGAGCCCACCAAAATCAATACAATACTCATGCAGACAACGGCTTATTCTTTGCTATCATTCGGTTTTTCTTTAGTAGTAAAACCGCACACATTTGACGGAAGGAGATATTATGGATAAAATTCTGCGCGACGAAAAAGCCATTTTCGTATTTATCGCCCCGGCGCTGATCATGTTCCTTCTGGTCCTGATCATCCCGACGATACAAATGGTTTACTACTCACTCTGCGATTACGCAGCACTTACACCCCCTGAATTTGTGGGATTAAAAAACTATAAGAAACTGTTTTTCGGTGATGCCACATTCCGTATTGCCCCTGAAAACTCCATCTTTTCATGATCTTTTCAGCAGTCACACAGCAGATCTTCGGTCTTTTACTTGCTGTTATGCTCACCAACATCCCGAAAGGCCGCAACATTTTCAAGAACATTTATTATCTTCCATGCGTACTTTCCTCAGCAGCACTTGGACTTCTCTGGTCCTTCCTTTTCAACTGAGAATTGGTATCAACAATCTGCTTGCAAAAATTCGGCATTGAAGGACCTCTGTGGCTGATGGACTCTACCGGATTTATTGTACTTCCCATGTGGGTTATCGCATTTGTTGCCCTGTGGCAGTACCTGGTCAGAACATGATGCTTTATATGGCACAGATCACCGGAATTTCCGTGATATTTATGAAGCTTCCTATAGACGGCGCGTCAAAGGTAAAAGCATTCCGCTATATCACCCTTCCGCTGATCAAACCAATGATGATCACATCACTTTCCCTGAACTGTATCGGTTCTCTGGAAAGTTCTTCGACCTGGTTTACAACATGACTCAGGGGTGGTCCGAACCACAGAACAGAAGTCCTTGCAACTGAGCTTTTACGCAGAAGGTTTCAACTATTTCAAATATGGCTACGCCAGCGCCATTTCCGTAGTTCTCCTGGTGCTCTGCCTGCTTGGTAACTCTTCTGGTAAAGAAAGTCATCAAAGTTGAAACTTACGAGTCATAAGGAGGTGGGAAAATGAGCAACGTAAAGTAAAAAGCTCCAAAAAGCCGGTAAAACCGGTAATCGTAGTGATTTATATCCTGCTGGTGATCCTGGCAGTTGTTTATCTGGCACCACTTCTGTGGATGTTATCCGTATCTTTGAAAGATAACGCTGGCGTTATGTCAGCACCATTTTCCCTGCCGGATGTATTTCCATTTTGAAAACTATCAGCAGGCATGGCAGATGGGAAAACTTGGTACTGCGCTGGTAAACTCTGTTCATGGTCTGCGGCGTCACGCTGATCATCAGCTTTTTCTTCGGCGCTATGGCCGCTTTCGCCATCGCCAGAATGCGCTGGAAATTATCAGAATTTATGCACACCTTCTTCCTCATCGGAATGATGGTTCCAGTACATTGTGTTCTGATTCCTCTTTTTGTAAGATTTGCAAAGCTTGGCCTTACCAATTCACAGGGCGGACTGATGATTCCTTACATCACTTTTTCCCTGCCAATGACCATTTTCCTGCTTACCGGATTTTTCCGTTCCATGCCAGGGGAAATGTTTGAGGCGCTGCCATTGACGGCTGCGGAATCTACGGATGCTTTTTTCCGGATCGCACTGCCACTTTGCAGAACCGGTTTCTTCGTATCCGGACTGATGACCTTCATCAACAACTGGAACGAGCTGCTTCTCGCCATGGTATTTATTTCCGATCCTATGAAAAAGACACTGCCGGTTACACTAACCTATTTCGTTGGGCCTTACGCAACCAACTATGTGCAGATGTTTGCTGCGATCATTATCGCAATCGCACCTACAGTCGTTGTTTACTCCCTGTTCAGTAACCAGATCGTAGAAGGTCTTACCACAGGTGCAGTAAAAGGGATGATACATAACATTGAAAACCTTTTCATTTACTAAACTTTGTGACCTGTATTTGTGCAGGTCACAGAGTTTATATACGATTTAACATTGTGTTTTATAGTCACCATGAATTTATGACAACAACAGGAGAAACATTATGAATAGAAAAGAGGCTAGAAAAAAGCGACCGAACTGGTCAATCAGATGACTTTGGAGGAAAAAGCAAGCCAGCTGCGTTATGACGCTCCGGCGATCAAGCGACTGGGCATCCCGGCTTACAACTGGTGGAACGAAGCTCTCCACGGAGTCGCACGCGCCGGCCAGGCAACTGTTTTCCCAGGCAATCGGCCTTGGAGCTACTTTTGACACAGAGCTTCTAGAGGAAATCGCAGATGTGACTGCCACTGAAGGCCGCGCCAAATACAATGCTTATTCCCAGGAAGAGGACCGTGATATTTACAAAGGGCTTACTTTCTGGTCCCCAAACGTAAATATTTTTCGCGATCCCAGATGGGGACGGGGACATGAAACCTATGGTGAAGATCCTTATCTTACCAAAGAGCTGGGTGTTTCCTTTGTAAAAAGGACTCCAGGGTGATGGAGAAGTTATAAAGCTGCTGCCTGCGCTGAAACACTTTGCAGTCCACTCAGGACCGGAAGCGATCCGCCATGAATTTGACGCCATTGCTACCCTGAAGGATATGGAAGAAACCTGCCGGCTTTTGAAGCCTTGGCAAAAGAAGCAGACGTGGAAGGCTTCATGGTGCTTTACAACCGCACTAACGGCGAACCTTGCTGCGGAAGTCCTTCCTTCAGAAAAAGCTGCGCGGTGACTGGGGCTTCCAGGGATATTTCGTTTCCGACTGCTGGGCGATCAAAGACTTCCATGAGCACCACATGGTAACCAGCACACCCGCTGAATCGGCTGCTCTTGCCTTAAACAACGGCTGCGATCTGAACTGTGGAAACACTTATCTTCATATTTTGAAAGCTTATGAAAAGGGCTGATTTCAGAAGAAACTATCACAGAATCTGCGATCCGTCTTTTCACAACCAGATATATGCTGGGATTATTTGAAGAAACAGAATATGACAAGATTCCATATTCAGAGGTAGAATCCCTGGAGCATCTGGCACTTTCAGAAAAGCCGCCGAAGAAAGCTTCGTGCTTCTGAAAAACAACGGGCCTGCCATTACAGAAAGAGAAGATCAAAACCATTGGAATCGTGGGACCAAATGCAGACAGCCGCGCGGCACTGGTAGGAAACTATCACGGTACCGCATCCCGTTATTGTACCATTCAGGTCTTTGAGATGCCGGAAGCGATGTACTTGCCTCTGTAGCTGTGATCTTTTCCGCGACCGTACTGAGCATCTGGCTTTTACTCAGACAGACTTGCGGAAGCGAAAATTGTTGCAGAAAAACAGTGATGGCTGGTAATCCTCTGCGTGGGACTTGATGAAACACTGGAAGGTGAAGAGGAGATACTGAAACAGCTATAACTGGTGACAAAGAGACCTTACGGCTTCCACAGGTTCAGCTGATCTGATGGAAGCCATGGCTGAATCCGGCAAACCGGTTGTTCTTTGCTTGATGGCAGGAAGTGACATTGATCTTTTTATGCAGAAGAACATTTTGATGCAGTGATGGTTCTGTGGTACCCAGGTGCTGAAGGTGGGAAAAGCCGCCGCAAGAGTACTGTTCGGAGATGTCTCCCCATCCGGCAAATTACCAGTGACCTTCTACAATACCCCGAAGAGCTTCCGGATTTTACAGATTATGCCATGAAGGGACGTACTTACGCTATATGGAGAATAAGGCGCAGTTCTATTTGGATATGGATTGACTTATGGGAAGGTAGTAGTGACAGATGCGGTTGTCGTGTGAAAAAACAGCTGCCGGCACAAATGGTACAAGTGTTTCCGGCAAGGCGGTTTCGAAAGCGGCACTAATACCACAGCAGCACCAGTTACAATCCAGCCACTGTCACAACCAGGGCGCAATTGATACCGGGATGTGGTTCAGGTTTACATAAAGAATGCAGATTCTTCTCTGGCCGTTCCAAACCCGGAGCTTGCTGCTTTCACTCCTGTTTTCCTGAAAGCAGGCGAAACAAAAACCGTCACACTTTCCATTGCTCAAAGGCCTTCACCGTAGTAGATGAAACTGGAGCAAGAACAGAGGACGGCAGCCACTTCCATTATTTACGTTGGCTGTACACAGCCGGACAAGAGAAGTATGGAACTTGCAGGTGTGAAACCAGTGGAAATTGAATATAGTAAATGATCTTTATAAAGGCAGAACGACTATCTTAGTCGTTCGTCTTATATTCCTCCTTTAAAAGCATCGAATATTAGTAACCGCCATTCATACCTATCTCAAGGTACAAACAGCGGTCACGCAATTCATCTCAGTTTTTCACTCAATATTTTCCTGTCCATAATAAGCATTTGCACCATGTTTTCTATAGTAATGCTTATCCTGAAATTCCTGGTGCAGGTTTCACATTCGGATTGATCAGCTCGCAGCGGGAAGCCATCTTGGCAACCTCTTCCAGAACTACTGCATTATGAACTGCCTCGTGCGCATCCTTGCCCCATGTGAAAGGACCATGATTCTTGCAAAGAACAGCCGGAACAGCCTCATAATCTCTTCTTGAAATCAGTCGGCAATGAGAATACCAGTATTCTTCTCAAGCTTCTTCGCAATCTCTTCTTTATCCAGATTACGGACGCATGGAACTGTTCCGTAAATATAATCAGCGTGTGTTGTTCCATAGCATGGAATTGCGCGGCCGGCCTGTGCCCAGCTGGTAGCCCAAGAGGAATGAGTATGTACGATTCCACCGATCTTCGGAAAGCATTGTACAGAACTACATGAGTGGGTGTATCAGATGATGGGTTATATCTTACCTTCTACTTTATTACCCTTCCAGGTCTACAACAACCATATCTTCCGGTGTCAGCTTATCATATTCCACACCACTTGGCTTGATAACAAAAAGACCTTTTTTCACGATCAATTCCACTTACATTTCCCAGGTAAAAGTAACCAGACCGTATTTTGGCAGGTCCATATTTGCTTTGTAAACTTCTTCTTTTAATTTTTCAAGCATAGCTGTATCCTCCTTTTTACACACGCAAATACGCATTTTATTCTTCAGATGTCTGGTTACATTCACAAAAGCTTCCGCTATCTTTCCATTCCCTTGTCCATCAGACATTTTTACGCAGACATCATATTAAACATAATATAGCACTTGTGGGATGTATTTACTTGTATCTTATATTTTTGTATTGCTATTGTTGTTACTGTTCACTAAGCATGTTTGAAAAGGCTTTTTTAGGAACAAATTTGCAAGAGATTGCAGGAATAATTTTTCAAACAGGCTCTGTGCATTTCACAAGGTGTTTATAACTATGAAGAGCTCATCACTAAAGCATGTTTGAACAGGCGCAAAATAGCTGAGCTCCCGCCCTGCCTCCTCATACAACGGAATCTCATAGCCCCAGGATTTCCTGATTCCATCCATGATCTCCATCACACGCACAGTCTCATCATGAGGCATTTCCGGGCATTCCTTTTCGCCCTGTGCGATTGCTCTGGCGCAGGCTTCAACCTCATACTCATAGCCTGTGATCTGTGCCGGCGGCAAATAAGCTGCAACCTCCTTATGCTCCTTGTCAAACACTGTGATTTTCTCCGGATTATTAATATTCTGCACCTGAATATAACTTTGGTTCCAAAATACTTCCCATTCTGTCAGAAATTTCACGGGCACCACACTGCAAGGTAGCCATGCGGTCGCCTTCAAATACCATAGCAATAGTATCCAGCATATCCACACCTTCACGGAAAATAGCAGTTGCCTGTACATCCTTCAACTTATCCCCAAGAACCATGCTTGCGAAATTAATGGTATAAACACCAACATCCAGAAGCGCACCGCCTGCCAGCTCCGGCTTACGGATACGTTCCACCTCACTGATGGCATAGTTCAGATTGGCTGTAACAGCTGTTACCTCACCGATCACACCGCTTTCAATAATATCGTTGATCATCTTTCTGATGGCATATATCTGGTCCAGATTGCCTCTGTGATCAGCAGGTTTTTCTCTTTCGCCAGGGCAAAAAGCTTTTCTTGCCTGCTCTGCATTTACAGTAAATGCCTTTTCACAAAGCACATGCTTTCCTGCTTCCAGACACATTTTCGCATGCAGATAATGGTGTGAATGAGGGGTTGCGATATAAACCAGATCCACCTGCGGGTCTGCAAGCATTTTCCTCATAAGAGCCATAAGCCTGAAAAACTGTATTTCTCGGCAAAGGCCTGCGCCTGTTCAAAGCTTCTGGCTGCCACTGCGTAATTCTCCACATCCTTCATTCCAGCTACTGTTTTCGCCATCTGAACTGCAATTCCTCCAGCTCCAAGTATTCCAATTTTCATTTATGTAAACCGCCTTTCTAATAAAATTTCCTGTTTCGCCATTCTCAACTGACCTCCCTGTATGGAGATATTCTAAAGCGATACAGTTATTTCGCTCACATGATATTCATATAGTCTCACCTCATGCAGACATAAACTCTACAATCGCATAAGGTTCGCCATTCTCCGTGGAAAGCGCAACCGTAACCTTTTCCCATTTCCAGCTTCACTGCCGGATAAAAAACGTCTCCAAGCAGTGCCTGCTTTTTATATTCTGCCCTCATCTGGCGGATTTCAAAGCCTTCTGGCAGATAATCTGCCCCCATGCGGATATACTGGCAATTATTAACATGGTGATGGGTGTCCAGATGATGTTTTTGTATTGCAAAAGGCTCCTGGGCTTCCATCCCTTCCGGAAGTGCGATCTTACGGGGCGCATAATCCATCTCCAGCTTTTTCATCCAGTTCGTATCCTCTGATGTCTTCGTCTGTAAGTCTGGCAGGCAGACCGGTCTCTGTATCAATATTGGTCCAGATACTGTTTGCATAGGATAAAAAGCTCTCCATCTTCTGTTTTCAGAGTGAAGTTACGCATTCCAAGAAAACCTTTGAAACCATATGGCGCCGTTGATGCCACAATTGTCTCTCCCAATCCCGGATATCGGTTCACCACAATCTGCCAGGATGACAACACCCAGGCTCTCTGGCGTTCCTCCAGCGCTTCCATTCCCTGCCCTATTTCCTCAGATTGAAAGGTGCAGCAATCCTGATAATAATTCTGAATTCCAGGAAGAGTCAGGCAGCCATCCTCGCCTATTTCACTGTATCTGACACGGCCTTTAAAACTGTAACTCATGTTATGTCAATCTCCATTCTAGAGCCTGTTTGAAAATCATTCCTGCAATCTCCCACAAATTGTGACGCACATCTTGCAGAAAGCCTTTTTCAAACACGCTCTAATTTCTTTGTCCGCGAATTTTACTTCATTATATAACAAATCCATCAATAAAGATATGAAAATGTAGATTTTTTGTGAAAATCCCTTGATTCTGCACCCCTACCATGTACAATAAAGATATAAAATAAAAACAGCAAACGCTTATATATGTCCATAATGGTTGGACGTTTCTACCAACTACCCTAATAGTTGTCTATAAGCTGCATGCGAAGAGGTATGCAGGTATGGCATTTTCCGGGTGGTTTTTATTGCTGAATCAGCCCGAAATCACATTTTGCATGTTTCCGGCAGTACGTTCTCAGCCGCAAACTATCCCGGAACTTTACTTTACCTCGCCTCTGGCAGAAAAAGGATGGTCTGATATGAAAAAAGATTTGTTTGCTTTGAAAGGTACAATTTGTTACAGCAAGAATCAGAAAGAACTTGTTTTTGCAGAAAACTCTTATGCAGTCTGTGAAAACGGGCTCTGTGCCGGTGTTTTTTCCCAGCTTCCAGAGGAATATAAAGATATTCCTGTAAAAGACATGGGTGATCGACTGATCATCCCAGGATTCACCGACCTTCATCTGCATGCTCCCCAGTACGCTTACCGCGGAACCGGCATGGATCTAGAGCTGCTGGACTGGCTGAACACCATCACTTTCCCCAGCAGGAAGCCAAGTACGCTGACCTGTCCTATGCGAAAAAGGCTTACTCCATTTTCGTGGATGACTTAAAGCACAGCTTCACCACCAGAGCCTGCATTTTTCGCCACCTTGCACCGTCCGGCAACGGAGCTTCTCATGGACATGCTGGAGGAAAGCGGTCTGACAACTATGGTTGGAAAAGTAAATATGGATCGCAATGGAGCACTGGAGCTTCAGGAGAAAAGCGCACAGGCTTCTGCACAGGATACACGCCAGTGGCTGGAAGAGATCAAGGGACGTTACGACCACACCTACCCAATCCTAACCCCACGTTTTACCCCATCCTGTACGGATGAGCTGATGACCGAGCTTGGAAAAAAATCCAGAGGGAATATCACCTTCCGGTTCAGTCTCATCTGTCTGAAAATTTCGGGGAAATTGCATGGGTAAAGGAGCTTTGCCCGACCAGCAGATTTTTATGGAGATGCGTATGACATGTTCGGGCTGTTTGGAACAAAACCCGCATTCAATACTAACGAGGCTGATTTCGCTTCCGCATCCGGCCTTAATACCACTGATAACACAGCAGCTCATATTTCATCTGATGGTGCCAGCGTCTGCGCCCTACCATCATGGCACACTGCGTCCACTCCACCGACGAAGAGATCCAGATGATCAAAGACCAGGGTGTTTACATCGCCCATTGCCCGAATCCAACACCGACATTGCTTCCGGAATCGCACCTGTCCGCCGCTATCTTGATATGGGACTTCATGTAGGACTTGGCACCGATGTTGCCGGAGGTTTTTCTCTCCATGTTCCGTGCTATGGCAGATGCCATCCAGGTTTCCAAGCTCCGCTGGCGCCTGATGGATCAGACCCAGGCCCCGGTTACTCTGGAAGAAGCCTTCTACATGGCTACGATCGGTGGTGGCTCCTTCTTCGGAAAAAGTCGGCACCTTCGAAAAAGGCTATGAATTTGACGCCATGATCCTGGACGACAGCAACATCCGTCATCCCCAGGAAATCTCCACCCGTGACAGACTGGAAAGGCTTGTTTATCTGTCCGACGACCGCAATTTGGTTGGGAAATATGTACAGGGACGGAAAGTAATTTAAAAAGCTAAAAAACCTCTGGTCAGGAAATCAATCTTCGACCAGAGGTTTTTCCTTTTGCTCGTTGCTCGCGTAAATTATTCTGTCCCCAGATACTCCCGTATCCGCGCCTCATTCATATTCTCCCCGATCACGATCACTACTTCCTGTCCTGCGGAAATAGGGCTTCAGGGAAAATTCTTTGCGGGTGGCGTTTAGTTCCAGCCAAAATATTGTTAGTGGATGCTTTCTGAGCGGAGTCCGAATTCATTTTTTCGTTTTCGGTTACCGCGGCAGCACTTTCTTCTAATTTCACAAAGCCCCTTAATTCGGAAAACATCCCCACATTCCGGATCATCCAGGATCTGATGCGCTGCTTTCTCCAACTGTGTCTCAGAAATCTTCAGCTCCATAAAATACAATGACTGAACCCTTCTTTCTCATCAAAACACTGTTTCTCGAAATCTTCCATCACATACCCGCTGTTGAAAATCCGCTGAAAATCCTCATCTGTAAACGTTTCCCAATCCTTATTCAGTATCTCATTTTCCGTAAAACGTCGTTTGCATTTCACACTTTCCAGTGCGCGATTCAGATGTTTCACAGTTCCACTAATTTCTTCCCCGGATGCCTCCTGGCTCTTGCTCAGAACAATACAGCCTGCATCAGCTGCCTCTGAAGCCAGAATATACTCTGCCTGTGGCTGCAGCTTTCTCCTCCAGTCTGGCATCCAGAATGGTAATCACATTTCCAATCTGATACCACTTATCCAACGGCTCTTCATAAAGGGCATCGAAAAACTCATCCACATCAAAAATCCCAGAAGGCTCAATGAGAACCCTGTCATATCCGCACATTCCCATTGCGATCAGCTTGGTCTTGAAACGTCTTCTGTGGCAGTCCGCATCACATCCACCTGAAACCATTTCCAGCTCGCAGTTCTCACCTTCCAGGTCATGAAGCAACATCATATCCACATTCACAGCCCCGTAATCATTCTCCAGAATTCCAATATTCTGCCCCTGGCTCATCAGCCATGCAGCATATTTCTTTATGAAAGTCGTTTTTCCCGAACCAAGAAAGCCTGTAATCAAATCAACTTTAACCATTTTTTAATCTTCAACCTCATTTTTCAATATAAAGCTGGCCTGGAACCTGTTGCCGACCGCTTCGAAGCGACTGGCTCCGCCGTGTTTTTCGCAAAGTTTTTCATGGAAAGAATGCCAATTCCTTCCTGTTTGTTTTGCCGTTTTTGAGTAAATTTTCCCATTTTCCTGGAATAATATTCCGTCAAAAGAATTGTCTACCGTAATCAGAAGCATGTCGTGTTTCTTCTCCGTAGCAACTTCAATAAAGCGTTTTCCGTCATACTGACCGGCGGCAGTCACCGCATTATCCAGGGCATTGCCCAGAATCGTACAAAAATCAGTGTCCGGAATAGCAATATCTTTCAGATAGCAGCATACGGAAAACTCGATATTTTTCGCCCTGGCAATACAGCCGTAATGATAAAGGACGCCGTCTGCCGCGGCGTTTCCTGTATATGGAATTGTTACTTTTCCCATCTCTTCCAGTTCCAGATCATCACAATATCCCCGCAAGCCCTCCATATCATTTTTATCAAGAAAACCTTTTAATAGCAGCTACCTGATGACGGAAATTATGGCGTGCTTCACGTTCTGCCAGAACCTGCTCCGTGAGCGCATGATAGTAACCTTTCTGCTGATCGATCTGCCGGTTCAGTTCTTTTCATTCAGAAAATGCTGCTGATCATAAGACACCGCAAAGCAAATCAGCAATGGCGACGCCGATCAGACATTTACTCAACATTTGGGGAAAAGTGGTAGTGTAGACATCCACTCCTTCTGAAAAAAATACTGGAAAAAACATGGCAATAGGAATGAACCATAAGGTCTCCCAATAATTTTGGCATTCAATTTCAATGAATGGTGTTACGGTATAACGGAGCAGGCTGCTAAGCAGCGGATATAGAAGCGCATACACTACAATTGCAATTGCGCTGGTTTCTGCAATTCCAATCGCATTTCCCTGCATTCCCAAAAGTGAACTGACATAAGCTCCGATTGACAGTGCAATCATGACAATATCTGCCACAATTCCAAATACAAACAAATGCACCTTGGTGTATCCAGGGACAAGCCAGATATTTACAGCAGCCATTACAATACAGAAAGCAATCAGATTTATCTTATAAAACGGCACGTCAATTTTCCGGTAATTTCCCACCCACATGCAGATTCCGAAGTCCACAGCCAGACCAATTGCATAGATTACAGTCAGTCTGATCCTGTCTTTATCTGGAGATTTTTTCGTGAAACGGAACAATTCACGCAGGATCAGAGTGGGGACATGAGCCAGGATACAGAGAAGACTTACAATCGCGATTATAATTGTATTTTCCCCATATTTTACTCCTCGTTTTAAAGTACTCCATGGGACGGTCCGCTCTCTCGTTTTCTTCTCCATCCTCTTTAACTCCGGCAATATAGTCAGCAGCATTGTAATAAACAAAGGCTTCCGCCAATTACATTAGATACCGGCTCTGCCAGGAATACCCGTGAGTTCCCATTTTAAACACGTAGGGAAGCAGGTATGTCAACGGAACTACAATAAAAACTTTTCTCAAAAGCGAGAAGAAAATGGCCTGTTTTTCTTATTTAAAGACTTGAAAACAGTCTGTCCAATATACTGCAGATCCATAAAAATAAAGGCTGCAAAGTAGGTTTTCAATGCCGGAACTGCATCCTTTATCAAGAGCTTATCGGAGCTGAAAATGGCAATCAGATAATCCGGGACAAAGATAATCACGCTCCACATTACTGCTGTATAAACCAGAACCATTACTGCCAGAGTGACCATTGCCTTGCGGGACGTTTCGGTCTTTTGCCCCGTAATTGTAGCTCAGGATAGGTGATGTGCCTTCATTTATAGCATAAATCGGCGTCTCTACGAGCTGACGGACACTTGATACAATTGTCATAACAGATATGTAAACATCCCCTCCGGTAACCCCCCAGAACATTGTTGCAGCAGATAGTTACCAGACTGTTTGTCAGCTGCATAATGAAGCCTGCAGTACCAAGACTGACAATGTTTTTGCATTCTCTTTGCAGCTTTTCAGCTCTGTTTTTTTCAAAAGACGAGCTTTCATTTCCGCTTTTTTCAAGAAAAAGAAGTACATAAGCAGCTGATAGGAACTGGGAAAGAACAGTCGCAATGGCTGCTCCTTTGATTCCGAAACCAAGCACAAAATGAATAATGGATCCAGGATCAGATTGGCAACTGCACCGATTGCTACAGAAAACATACCAGTTGTCGCGTATCCCTGTGCATTGATAAACGGGTTCATTCCTGTGGCGATCATGGATGGAATCGTTCCGATCAGGTAGATCATCATGTAGGATATGCATAAACCAAAGCATCCTCAGATGCTCCAAAAAGTACCAGCAGAGGTCTTGCAAAAAGCATACCTGTTATCATCAGAATGATCCCGCTTCCACACCATAGTAAAGGAAGTGTTCATCACTTCCTGCGCTTTCTGGTTGTCTTTCATACCTCTGTTTATATAGAGCGCCGCCACTGCCAAACAGATTTGCAAATGCAGTAATAATCACGATTAACGGGAAACATAAACCGACTGCGCCAAGCGCTGTAGTTCCCACTTCAGGGATTCTGGCGATATAGATTCTGTCTACAATATTATATAAAAGACTGAGTATCTGCGCCACCAGCATGGGGATTGCAGCGCTGAAAATGTTTCTGGTTACCGTGCCATTTTCAAAATCAATTCGTTTCATTTTGTTTCACAACTTTCTTTTTATTTCATATTTTTATTTCATATTTTTATTTCCAGTTTATGACTTTCAGGCTTATAAATACTCTTTCTGTTTTATTTTCGAGGTTAATTTCAGCATAATTCATCATTCCAGGTTAAAATCCCCTGTACTTTACCCTTAATTTCTACGCCCAGATCATAGACTACATTACTCAGAACATACTCTCCATCATTGACAAAAATCTCGATCAAATTAGGATCTACGAAAATTTCCAAATCAGCTTTTTCACCTGCATCCGGAATCTGGCAATGCAGTTTTTACTGTCTGTGTGAGGAAATACTCTTGTTCTGTCAGTACATATTGTTCCGTCTTTCATGGAAATCTGGTAGCCTCCGATGTCCAGACAGTCACCGTTTTGGAGGGTTGTTTTTATACAAAATGGATTACTGCTGCGCAGGGCATCCTGACTGGAAAGTGATCTGAAAGACCCTTTTCGCACGTTTGGATGAACCCGAAAACGAACCTGTCCATTCTCAACTTCTACTACACGCGGCAGGCTCATCATGCCATTCAAATTACCCGTTCTTCCGTTAGCAACTGACTTTTATCACTCTTTTTCAGATGATTTTCATCTATTGACTGTGTGATTTTTCTCTCTCATTTTCTTCTCTATCACTATTTTGAGCAAAAAATACAGCAGCTTTACTGCTTTTCATTCCAGTCACAGCCTCTGGCATGCGGATCCAACCAATCATAACTCTTCTGCCATCCTTATCCAGATTGGTTTGCTGGGCGTAGAAATCACCGCCGTAATCAATCAGCGAGTAGTTATCCTCCAGCTCCAGCCTACCGGTTTCTGTATCAAAATCGGCAATACAATAACCGGAAACAGCCTCATATTCTATCTTATCACCACACCTGACAGGAGTCACCGGACAGCCTGTAAATATACGTTGTCCATCCACCTCAAACATATCCGGACACTCGATCATATAGCCATAATTCTCCATTCTGCACTGGGAAAGATAACTCCAGTTCTCCCCATCCTTGCTGGAATACAGAATTACTCTGCCTGTTTCATGTCTATATGTACTGCCCAAAATCATATAATAAACGCCATTTTCTTCCCATACTTTCGGATCTCTGGTGTCCATGGAATCTGCCATTTCATCATCCCTGACAGCCGGAATAATCTGCTTCTTCCCATTCCAATTGTCGAAGTGGAAACCATCTTCAGATATGATCATGGCCTGGCTTTCCTCGTATCCGCCATCTGCCACATGGATATTTTCATCCTGTTCTTTCAGGTAACGGTTGGCAGTATAGTAAAGATACATTTTTACCGTCTTTTTCTACTGCACTTCCAGAAAAAACGCCGTTTCGGTCGTAATCCTTTGTTGGAAACAGGGCTATTTTCTCATGGCTCCAATGTACCAGATCATCGCTTACCGCATGTCCCCAATACATGGTTCCCCACATGGGTGCATAGGGAAAATGCTGGTAAAAAGATGGTATTTGCCTTCATAATATATAAAACCATTTGGATCATTAATCCAGTTTCCCGGTGCTTTTAAGTGTAAAAAATCCTGCCTCATGATATAATTTCTCCTGAAATTGTTTGAACTTTATGAGTTTATTTTGCACATTACGTGGAAAAATGTCAAGAGAAAAGGGACTATAACAGATGAATGTCACTTCATACGCAGCACGCATCTATTACAGTCCCTTATATATTCTCTTGTTACATTAATTTGAACCGCCTATTGCTTTTTCGATGTTTGAAGATCCAGCTTTCTTTGAAAACCTCCCCATAACACAAACAAATATTACATCTTCTTTATTACAATCTTTTTGCTTATGCCTCGTTTTACAAAAACCGTTTTGTAGCTCTTTTTTGCCTTTTTCCTTGGGACGTAAACTTTCATCCTGGATGGAGTGCCTTTGAAGGCATTGGAGCCTACGTATTTGGCTTTCAGGCGGGAGGTGTAGATTCTCATTTCGTTTAACTTTTTGCAGCTATAAAAGCTTTGTTTTCCGATCGCTTTTACTGAACCACCAATTTGTACGTAAGAGAGTTTCGTGCACTTATAAAAGGCATAGCTCTTAATCTGGATTACATTGTTTCCTATGATAGCCTTTTTTCAGGTATTTATTGCTCTTGAATGCTTTGGAGGCTATTGAGGTTACTTTGTAATTCGCGCCCTTTAGGTTTACGCTGTCTGGAATTGTGACAGTGCTTACTTTTTTTCTTTATCGGTTTTATATATTCTACCGTGTCGGTGGCGGTAACTTTATAATATCCGTTTGTCGCCGGATGTTTCACTGTTGTGCCCACTTTATATCCAGTCGGCGCAGGTGTGTTCGTTGGTACTGGTGTGTTTGTCGGCACTGGTGTGTTTGTCGGCACTGGTGTGTTTGTCGGTACTGGCGTGTTCGTCGGCGTTGCTGTTGGCACCGGCGTATTTGTCGGCGTTGCCGTTGGCACTGGCGTGTTCGTCGGCGTTGCCGTTGGTACCGGCGTGTTTGTCGGCACTGGTGTGTTCGTCGGCGTTGCCGTTGGTACCGGTGTGTTCGTCGGTGTCGCCGTCGGCACCGGCGTATCTGTTGGCGTTGCTGTCGGTACTGGCGTTGGTGTCGTCGTTGGCTCCAGCATCGGAATACTTTCGTTCTTTGTTTTCCCACACACCGTACAGCTAAAGGTTCTGAATCCCTGCATTCTCAACCGTCGGCTTTAATGTAACAGCTCCGGCATCCCAGGCATGCCCGGTTGCCACTATAACCTTCTGCTCCTGTAACACTGCCCCACAAACACTGCAATGACTTCCCGCTGTTTTACCTGCGCTCTCGCATCCCACAGCTACAGCTTCGTCTATCACCGTGATATGCCCAGTTTTCTCAATGCTTTCCAGTCTTATCTCTTTGCACCCTGTACAGGTATAGGTCTTTAGTCCATCTTCTGTACAAGTGGGTTTCTTTGTAACAGCTCCGGTATCCCAGGTATGTATATGAGGAGTCTCTTCCGAACCGCCTTGACTATCATCATAAAATACTACGGTAACAGTATAAGTTATCTTCGTCACTCCATCCGGAGCTGTCAGAACATATTCTACCGGATTGGAAAAATCATGCGACGTGCCATTGGCAAAAGCCCAATCCAAAGCTGCTCCCGAACCTGCTCCATAGTCCATATTCGGAGTCAGTCTGCTAACATCTGTCCCTTTTGGAAGCAAAGAGAGTAATTGTCCTTGCTTCATTATCAATCTTACCTATTACATCTTTTTTCCAGAACGGTATTCTGCAGTTTATAAAGATTAAAGCTTGTAAAAGCTGCTTCATTTGAATTCTGCACATAAATTGTGATTGTTACAGGCAAAATTGCCCTTGTCTGTACATCCTGCACCTGATATTCACACACATAAGTCCCGGCTGGTGCAGTAACAATTCCACTATAGGAAAACGTATAAGAGAGTCCGGGTAAATGGGTTCTCTCCAGACCAGCTGGAAGATTCTCGCTGATCACAACAGTTTTATACTGCCCGCTTCCGCCTGTGATCACTCCTGAATCAATATACTGTGTCTCAGTTTTTCCTGCAGACAAATGAAGATTTACTCCCGAAATTGATAGCGGCACAGCCACATGGATTGTTTCTGAAACTGCTGTCACAGTTCCATAAGTTCCCGGAAGTGCATCCGTCGCATAAAACAAAAGTGTCTGCCCATTATCATCTGCTGTGAATATTTTTTCAGCAGAAACCGGTGTCACTTTACCATCATTTCCAAGTGCGATTTTTCACACCATATTGCTCCAGCTGATCAGCAGTGAATGCCGGTGACTTATTGCCATTATTATAGGTCAGACGAAGCCTCAGACCAGACAGATCCAGCTTATCTCCCACACTATAATCCGTTTTATCCGGTGCTGTAATTACGCTAAGCTTACTGGGTTTTTTCGCTGTAACTGTAATCTTTTGCTGTACTTTAAAGCCATGATAATCAAATGTTACAGCCGTGTCAGCAGTTGTCAGAGGCTCTGTTTTATCATAGGAAAAATCACTGTAAACCCATGCCCTGGAATATGCAGAATAAGAAATATACAAACTCATTCCTGAAGGATCAAATAGCCCCCTCCGTGTAATTTGTCTTTGGAGCCCTTGATATCTGAACCTTTGTTATTTTGCTGTCCGGCTCCGTAATCGTTATCGAACAACTGGTGGTTTTTCCTTTATATACAATGTTTATGGTTTTCGTACCTGCTGTTGTGTTATCAAAAACCACTGATCATATCATCTGTAATATCAATTCCACCAGGCTGACCATTAATATAAAGAATTCCCAGCTATACGGACGCTCCCAATACAATAAGAAGAACTATATAAATATGCAGAAACAGACGTAATGTCTGAAGCTTCCATCCTGCCGGAATCCGTCCTCAGAAATTTTCCACTCACTTCCAAACTTCCAATTCGTATAAGAAGCGGAATCTTTCAGCTGATTTTCCGTAAGAAGCTTTCCATTTGATTCCGTAGCTGCGGTGGAGCCAATCAGTTCTCCCTGAGAATCCTTTCCATAACAATCAGAAATCACAGAAGAGGTCATCTGACCACAAATCTGACCGACATTCTTATTTTTACCACTTACCCGAAGTATACCGGTATGAACGCAAACCTTTATACTGCTGTTTCCTAATGTTGTCCGTTCTGTTCCTCCCTGCAATGCCGCCCACATACAGCTGCCCGGCATCCTCCGCCTGCGTAACTGTTATTTTTCCACTGCTGACACATTTCTCAACACAGCCTTTATTCAATCCCACAATACCGCCTGCCCAGCTTTTCATCGCCGGCATAGACAGATTCATATTTAATCTTGATGAACATCCACTGATGGTACCAGAATTTTCTCCTGCAATACCACCAAATTTGGGAAATTCCTGGAGGCCCTGACCGCCCATATGACCGGTCACAGTCCCGGATACCGTACATTCCTGAATTTTTCCCAGTGTTATATTGGGCAAAAAAACGCCCTGGGCATTTGGCTGTCATCATCAAAAGCTGCTTCTATACGCAGATTCTTAACAGTTCCTCCATTTTGAACTATCAGCGGCTTTTTCAAAGCGCTGATAGTATGCCCATTTCCGTCCAGAACCTCCAAAATAATTTACAGAAAATTTATTTTTCCATTAATCTGAATATCTTTTGTAAGACAGTAATGTGCACCTGCATGGTCTGAAATCATATTCAAATCTTCCAGGAGTCTATCTCATATGGATTCTCCGCCGTTCCATTTCCTCCTGCCGGAGAAACAGCAGCGTTCCGGTTTCCGATCACACGATAAATAATATTGGAATCACCATCAGACGGAACTGTAAATTTACCATCTTTCAGCTTTATAATAATAGCTGCAGCAGGTTCTAGGGAATATTTTGCGCCACTATTTCCTACAAAAACAGGATAAGTCGCTGCTTTCTGTGCTGCCACCCTGTCTCCGTAAAAACCGTAAGCGCCAGATGTTTCACCAGCGGCTATTGCTGTATAAAAATCTGTAAGAAGTGTTTTAAAAGCCACCCTGTAACCTTTTCCAGATATTCCTCACAGTTTAAATCAGAAGCATTTATCTGATAAAACGTGGAAGTACAGACATAGGATCATAGCCTCTGGCCATCCTGTCGATCACGTATCTGACAAACAGATATGGCAAACCATAGTCCCTTGCCGTGTCATCTCTGTAAGACTGATAAATCAGGGATGAGCCTCTGCGGATTGCTGCATTCTCTGCAATTCCATTTAACCAGCCGCTGCTGTCTATACCTCCCCACAGATAGTCCATTACTGTAACTGCAAGTCCTCATTCAGCCACATATATTTTCCTGAACTGGAAAAATTAGTCTTCAAGGCAAGCACTGCATGCTGTCCCTCATGAACCAACAGACCGTTTCTTCTGGACATTTCTCCTGTCACATAAGAGGATGCAGCCGGAATGTTAATATGAATCGCCGTCACATCAGTCTCATACATATACATTCCACTGGCACTGCTCAGTGTTTCAAGCAAAATTGACAATTTGCCCGAACCATCCAGACATGGTATCTCCCCGCCGGCCAGCTGATTCAGAATGCGATATGGCTGCCCATCATAAACACTTGCCATATCAGCTGCTATAACCGCGGTTTTTCCGGCACTGTCATAATCTGATTTCATGTTTTTTTCCATCCAGATGTAACAATGCTCCCTATCCCAATGCAGACATAAGTCTTTGGGAATATGTGGTGCCCATATATTTTCCTGTCCTATGGTGTAGGTGGTGGCTGACTGCAAAGCGATCGCGGAATTCGTAAGCTTCCGCCCGCCACATTTACGCTGCCCAAACTGTTAGAAGCCCCCACGCTTTGCCGTATATGGCGCAGTCCCATCTGCGCCATCATCAAACACCAGCGTTCCAGTATTATGTGCCACCTCGGGATCCGTATTCACAATAACTGCATACTCCCCGGTAAGAGTCTCCCCTGCTTTCCTTCTGTTACTGCCGCAAAAACGCTTATATTGCTGAATAATCCAAGAAGCAGAAGACAAATCCACCGAAAGCCCAATGGATCTCTTCCTTTTCATACACGCCTCCTGTAAAATTTTCTTTTCTACAGTTTACCATTTTTTAACCATACACTATGTTTTTTGTACACTTTTTTCGGCTAATTTCAACAACACAATTGTTAAATTCTCTCGCCAGCAAAAGCTTCAGCTCGTTACTCACAAAAAAAAAGTGACACACCACTTCAAATGATGCGTCACTCATTCATACTTATAAATTATTTTTCCGTTTTCACCACTTTCGTCCGGTTCGCTCTTTTCCCATATTCCCTGGCAAACCGCGTCTCTTCCGCAATTTCACATGCGGTCTGGTAATAATAATTCAATGCGGTATTTAACACCTTTTGCCGCTTTCCTGCAAAAAAGATCCGGGCTCAGTTTAACTTCTTTTTGAAAGGAATATCTTCCTGCTCATAATGAACATATTCTCCACCTCTGCGTCTGGCATATCACAACCAGCACCGGAGACCTCACCTATATATAATTTATTTCCTGCACACGCATATATTCAGCAAATCAGTTTTCACCTCCAGAAAATCACATGCTTCTACCAATATTTTTCTCTTTTTCCAGATTTTCTTACCACTTTGAAAAAAGCCGAAGATACTCTATCTTTTTCTCCACAGTCTCTGCAATCCTGTCCGCTCTTTCTTCTGGCATTTTGTATCTGACATACGCAGCGTTTTCACTTCTTCTGAAATCCGTTAAGCCTTGACAGCTCAATACGCTCTCTATTTTTCACATAGCTTAAACATATCCGCCTCTTTTTGCCAAAGAATTACTCTGATCTCCAGCAAGCCAGATTTTCACAGGTATTAAATCTTTTATCATAAAAGACGGTTTCCAGTATCATAGATCGGTTTTACCTTTTTATCAGCTTATGCGCTTTGCTGCTATACAAAATCCAAATTATTATAATGTTGTCCGTATTGCTCAACACAAAATCCGTTAAAATCATATATTCCAGCTGCGCTCTTACTTCCAATTCTTCCATTCCATTTTTACTGCCACATTGATAGTACCTCATATTCAGACTGGTCGTTTGGAATTTTATAGTCTTTTATCAGCTGATATGCAGAAACCAATTCCGTATCAAGAGAAGTAAATAACGGTGTTAAACTGCCTGGAACCTGCAGCCCATCAATCCGTGTCATCTAAATTTCATATGGAACATAGTTCTTCCAGCCCAGTCTTTCATGGAGTCTGCACGCAATTTTCTCGTTTACAGCCTGCCCATAATTATTTGTATTAATCTTCATAAGAAAACGGGTATGATCTCGAATCACCCATTTCTTTCATCTCGCCATTTACAGAAGACGCCGGAAAAGAGGAAATATGACCTTCCACATCAATCTTGCCTGTATCGGTCAGTAAATTTCCAAGTTCATCGGAGAATTTTTTCAAAAAATTTATGTTCTTCCAGCATAATTCCTTCGAAACAGGCTGCATCCAATAATGATCCGTCAAACTCAGACCGTACGCCGCCAGCGCAAAGACTGGCTTGTCTTCCCCCATTAGTTTAAGCTGCTGCTGAATTCCTTTCTTGTATCCGGAACAGCGCATATTCCACCACTGGGCAACCCGGATCCTCCTCACACATCTACTGGCAATTCCTCTGGCATGTACATGAGGGACTGTTCGATCCTTCCGGTTATTTCGCATCATAACTTATCTAAATCCTTATGTTTCAATATATATTTTCGTCTCTGCCCATAGTTTACACGCTCCTAAATAAAAAGTCCTATGATATCAACTAATTTTTGCTAAAATTAATGATACCATGGAACTTTGGGGAAAAAGTGGGTTTTACCATTTTTGCTGATTATTAGTCCTTTACGCTAGAACATCTTTAAAAACCTCTAAACTTTTCTCCTAAAACCATTTCGCCGCATACTGCTGCAATTGTTCCTGGTACCTCTTTATAACTGTACCTTGCTGACCGGAATGGTTTTCGTGGTTTTCAGGGTGATCTCAAGCGTTTGATGGAGCGGACTGGGTATATAGGAAACGATATAGCATCTGTGACACTGTACAAAATATATCCTTAGGCAAGATTTCTTTCATAGAAGAAAGGGGTTTTATAGATTCCTCGACAGTTCCGTCCTGGAGATGGATCAACAGCTCTTTTTATTAATTGCCTCAATAAACGTAATATCCCCGACTGTATGAAA
>VOFH01001419.1_pt1 | contig 29749 bp, 47 predicted proteins | sample 5384091 | NCBI WGS metagenome assembly VOFH01 (sample SAMN12384727, study PRJNA508395) | human gut metagenome | isolation source: healthy gut G | host: Homo sapiens
AATATGGCGGCAACGCTATGATTAATGAGGAGATTAAATCTGCTGTTATGACTGATATTGTATTGATGCAGTCTGTTGGCATCAATGTCGTATTGGTACACGGCGGTGGTCCTGAAATTAATACCATGTTAAGCCGTGTGGGCAAAGAAAGCAAATTTATTGGCGGTTTGCGTTATACGGATGAAGAAACCATGGAAATTGCACAAATGGTTTTGGCAGGAAAAGTAAATAAAGACTTGGTTCAGCATTTGGAAAATCACAGTGGTAAAGCCATCGGGCTTTGCGGTTTGGACGGCTCTATGATTCAGGCGCGTAAATTGGAAAGCGGCGCTGACCTTGGTTATGTAGGTGAAATTGTAAGGGTAAATACTAAAATTATCACAGACGCAACCAACAATGGTTATGTGCCGATTATTGCTACCATTGCCGGTGGTGTGAACGGAGAAGTGTATAACATTAATGCAGACATCGCTGCCGCCCGCATTGCAGCCGAATTGGGAGAACGAAAGCTGATTCTCATGACAGATATTCGTGGATTATTAAAGACAAAAGATGACGAAAGTACACTGATTCCCGTTGTCAATGTCAGCGAAGTACCAAGATTACAACGCAGCGGTATTATCAGCGGCGGTATGATTCTAAAATTGATTGCTGTGTGGAGGGAGTCCGGCGCGGCGTGAATCGTGCGCATATCTTGGATGGACGTATTCCACATTCGATTCTGATTGAGCTGTTTTCCGATGAAGGTATTGGAACCATGTTATATTAAATCCATTCTTTCAAAGCGGCATCTTTGGAAGAATGCAAAGGAGAGATTACCATGCATTTTTTAGATATTAAAGAACAAGAAAAAGAAGAATATGATGCCAACTTACGGCCGCTTTGAAGTTGCGATTGTGAAAGGAAAGGCGTTGTTGCACAGGACAGCGAAGGAAAATCTTATATTGATTTTACAAGCGGTATTGGTGTCAATGCCCTTGGTTTTTGTGATGATCAATGGATTGCTGCTATTACAAAGCAGGCTTCCACATTACAGCATATTTCCAATTTGTATTACAATCCTGCGCAGACCAATTTGGCTCAAAAACTTTGTGAATTATCCGGTTTCAGTAAAGTGTTTTTCAGCAATTCCGGTGCGGGAAGCAAATGAATGCGCTATTAAATTAGCAAGAAAAATACAGTACGGATAAATACAATGAGAACAGAACTAAAATCATCACGTTGGTGAATTCTTTCCATGGAAGAACGGTTACAACTCTGGCGGCAACAGGTCAGGATACGTTCCATCATTATTTTAATCCATTTACGGAGGGCTTTACATATGCGCAGGCAAACGATATCGAGAGTGTAAAAATCGTTACTGGATGAAAATACCTGCGCTGTGTTTATAGAAATGATTCAAGGTGAAGGCGGTGTTATGCCTTTAGAACCTCATTTTGTAAAAGAACTGGAAAAAGCTGTGCAAAAAGCATGACGTACTGCTTATGGTAGACGAAGTACAAACCGGTATGGGAAGAACAGGTACTCTGTTTTGTTATGAACAATATGGCATTGAGCCAGATGTGATTACATCTTCAAAGCGCTTGGCGGTGGATTGCCCATTGGTGCGTGTCTGTGTACCGAACGCTTGGGAGACGTACTGAACAGCGGTATGCATGGTTCTACCTTTGTGGAAACCCTGTTGCATGTGCAGGCGCCTTAAGTGTGTTGGAACGTGTATCAGATGAGACATTTTTACAGGAAGTAAAAGCTAAGGGTGAATATATGCAGCAAAAGCTGTCCGAGATGGAAGGTGTTGCCGAAGCAAGAGGCATTGGCATGATGATTGGAATTGTGCTGGAAAAGGAACAGCCAAAGATGTAGCAGCTGCATGTGTATTGAACATGGTCTGCTGGTGCTGACCGCAAAAACACTGGTACGTCTGTTGCCTCCGCTTTACCATCACCTTTGAAGAAATTGATAAGGGCTTGGCAATATTGGAAAAAGTTATCAAACAGGCTTAAAATGATGATAAAACAGAACAGATTGAAGGGAGACTGGATATGAAACACTTGTTAAAATTGTTGGATTTAACAACAGAAGAGATTGAAGAAATCCTGAATTTGGCTGACCAATTAAAATATGAATTAAAACACGGAATTGAGCATCACCATTTGAAAGGCAAAACCTTAGGTATGATTTTTTGCCAAAACATCTACCAGAACCCGTGTTTCTTTTGAAACAGGTATGTATCAATTGGGTGGATATCCTATGTACTTATCTGCAAATGATATGCAAATTGGACGTGGAGAACCAATTGAAGATACCGCAAGAGTGTTATCCCGCTATTTGGACGGAATTATGATTCGTACTTTTGAACAAAAAGCAAGTAGAAGATTTGGCAAAATACGGCTCTATTCCGATTATCAATGCTTTGACAGATTTTGCTCATCCATGTCAAGTGCTGGCTGACCCGATGACTATTCGCGAAAGAAAAGGTGCTTTGGAAGGTCTGAAAGCATGTTATATTGGAGACAGCAACAATATGATGCATTCTATTATTGTAGGATGTTTGAAGATGGGTATGTCTATCAGTGTAGCATGTCGGAAGGTTACCGTCCCGATAAAGAAGTGTTGGGTTGCTTCTCAATATGAGGGCTTCGAGATGACGGATTCTCCTGCAACTGCCGCAAAAGATGCAGACGTGTTGTTTACAGATGTATGGGCCTCCATGGGTCAGGAAGGTGAGGCTGCCGAAAGAAGAAAAGCATTTGAAGGTTACCAAATCAATGCAGAGTTGATGAAATTAGCAAAACCTGATGCTATGGTACAGCATTGTTTACCTGCACACAGAGGAGAAGAAATAACAGCGGATGTATTTGAGTCTCACGCAGACGAGATTTTCGATGAAGCCGAAAATCGTTTGCATGCACAAAAAGCAGTATTGGTTACTTTAATGAAATAATCGAAAAGAGATACAGCAATCAGCTGTATCTTTTTTTTATTCCGTTGCAATCAACAGTTGTAAAGAAAATATTTCAGTTTTATATCTGATATATTATTTGTTGAAATAATCATTAATTGCTATATTTTAATATATAATTTTATAAGAGATGTCAATTGATATAAAAAGTAAATAGTTAAAATGTAAAAATATTTTTCATGTAATCTATTGACAATTTATAAAAATTGCCATATGCTTTAAGTTAGCGTATGCTAACCTATTGGAAGATGATAAATCGTGAACAATTCCATTAAAATTAAAATGGAATTAGGGAGGAAGAACATGAAAAAAGAATTTAAAAATGATATTGGGGAGTGTATTAATATCGTCGTTGATGCTTACTCCTCTAGCCACAGCATCTGCTGCAACCAGTATGAATCACCCTGCAGAAATAGATGCTATGAGCAGTGCTACGACCGTACAGCCTGAAGATATCATAACAGATGGTGTGACAAACGAGATTACATTAAATACTGGTATCGCAATTTATAAGGTTGACGTATATGTATCAAGCTATGGTGCTATGATAGAAAACATAGTAGATAAAACAACAGATGCACCGGGTTGGACAGCAAATGTATGGGAAGTATTTAAAAAGAAGAGAGGCGGGCTGACTAAGTATGTTGGGAAAACATACGCAGAAATTAAAAATATGCCGCTGCCAAGTGAAATGCCTGTTATGGGTGGTACTGACTCGACACCGCCGGATTTTCACAATAAGATATTAGAGTTAATTACGGAATTAGAACAGGAGCCAAATGCGGGAGAAAAGACAGCGAAAACCGAGTTAGCAAAAGCTGTGTACGAAGCAAGGAGTCTTTATGAACAGAAAGACGGAGATGAATATGAGTCTTCTTCTATGGCAAAGTTGGTAGAAAAATATGAGAAGGCCATGTCTGTTCTGAAGGATAACAGAGCAGATCAAACTACAATTTATAATGCAGTGTCAGAACTGAGAGAGGCTTTGGAGTCTTTAGCTTTATGCACCCGCTGACTGGACTCGATACAAACATTTGATGGAACAAGCAGGAAACAATCATTGCGAATGAACAGGAGTATACACAAAACCAGTATTGCCCAGTTACGACAGGTTCTGTCTGATGTCAAAACAAGAGGCAGAGCAGGGGCGGAAATACCAAAAGTAAAGTAAAGACTTTGGAGTCTAAACTGGAACAAATGCCTTTAAATGCAGTGGTAAAAACAGAGTCAGGCGGGGAACAGATTCACAATAAATGCCAAAATAGGACAGGCGGGGGGATAGTGAGACTCCATCTATGGCCAATGCATTTATGAATCCTCATGTTCTTCTAATAGAAAACGAGGGGTGAAAGTGTATACCAGATATCCTTTAAAAAGACAAATTTCAAGGAATAACAGCCAATATTTTAACAGTAAAGCATATAGAGAATGGCAAAGAAGTTTTGGCAGAGGAAAGTACCGGCATAGGCGAGTATGATAAGGTATTTACCATTAAAAGACAGAAATCCGGAGAAAAAACGATAGATGTTCTGCTTGGGGCAAAATGGCCGGACCCGATGTCAGTGAAATGCCCGCTGTGTTAGTGTTGGATACTACATCAAAGAGGGCTGAAGGAGAAAGTTTAAAACAGGCCGATAAAGCAGAATTAAAAAAGTAATTGATGAAAATAAGACAACTTTATGATGAGGTTTTGGCAGGAGAATATAAAGAAGAAGGCTCTAGAAGTTTTCTGAATCTTTATAATAAGGCTCTGATGGCACTTGAAGATGTAACCGCAACTGAAGAGACAGTTGACAGTGCAGCAAAATATTTAAAATCTGCAAAAGAGATTTATCTTGTGCCTAAAAAGTGGATGATTTTACACGTGTACTTGTAGCAGCAGAGGAGAAAAGGCAGAAGATTATACAGAAAAAGCTATGCAGTATTAAAAACTGCTATAGACGAAGGAAAGGCAAATTGGAGTAAAAGGAGCACTTTAACAAATGCTCAGCTTCAGCAATTAATTGATAAATTGGAAGAGGGCATGCAAGGGTTAAAACCAGCTGGAACTCCGGAAGAACCGTCAACCGACATACCCCCAATGGAACAGCCGGGTACGGACATTCCAAAAAAATGAAATCAACTTGCAAAATGGTGAATATACATTGAAGGGGGCTCTATATAACTTTAATAGCCCAGATAAACTATCTATGGCAAATCAAGGACTGGAAAACAACCTTTGTCTGTGATTGCAAAGGATGGAACATACAGATTAAGAATGAATATGAATACGATAAAACTCGGAACTTCAGAAGGAGCACTCAGCAAAGTGTCATACTTTGAAGGAAACTTAAAAAATGATTCGGATATTATAGCATGGGGTACAACATCAGACGGCACAAAATATCCTAAGATCAGAATTCCCTGTAGCATATAAAGCTGATTCCGTAACATTAGAAGTGTTTGTGCCAATCATGGAAAAATTGCACCGGGACATGGAACACAAAAAAGTTTTATTAAAATTAGATTGGTCCTCTTTACAGACATCTAAGTTAGATGAAACCGTAATTCATAAGGAGAATGGTGGAGAGAATACAGGTCACACAGATAAAAATGGGGCTAGACAAACCAAAGAGATTCATCAAAATCAATCTGTACCACAAACGAATATAAATTCAGAAACGTCTGAAATAAAAAATCAGAGGAAAAGTAATATCAGCAACTAATGTTCAAAAGGAGAGTGGAACAACAGATATCAATTCTCCAAAAACAGAGGACGGCAGTAATTTAATAGGCTACTTATGTTTATTTGGTTTATTATTTCAGGAGGATTGATTGCGATATGTAAAAAAACAGAAAACAAATGATTAAAGAATAGGGGAATTTGGTACATTTTATGTTCATTCAGATAATTAATATCGATGTGTCGCCATGACAGAGTTTTTCTTCCTTTCATATGTCATAATATCACTGTCAAATGTCATTAAATAGTACATAAAATTGAATTCATTTTTATCAGATGATATGTCATATGAGGTATCGTATCAAATGGGAACTCAATATAATTCAAGTGAAATGGGATATCGCATGAATGAAAAGAGATACAGTGGTAAACTGTATCTCTTTTTTTGAAGTTTAAGTAAAAATGAATGGAATCAAACATTAAATATCAATTTCAGTTATGATAAAATAAAAATACAGTTTATATGTATATGCTGCCTTAACCGTATCAATAAAATGTTGAAAATTTGTTTTCTCTCTATGTTGTCTCATCAATTGGTTCGTGAGACTGGCATTTTTCTTGACAAAAGGAATAGGACTGCTATTCTATACATATGAGTTAGCATACGCTAACTCTATAGAAAGGAAAAACGATATGAACAATGTTTTCTCGCATTTGCCCTTACGTTAATTGCAGGATTAAGTACCGGAATCGGCAGCTGTATCGCATTTTTTTGCAAAAACATACCAACAGAAAATTTTTATCCATCAGTCTTTGGTTTTTCTGCAGGTGTTATGATATATGTTTCGATGATAGAAATATTTGTAAAAGCACAAGATTCCCTAGTATCTGAACTTGGAAAATAGCAGGTAACTGGGTTACAGTAGGTTCTTTTTGGAGGTATGCTGGTCATTGCAATCATTGATAAATTAATCCCTTCAGAAGAAAATCCTCATGAGCTAAAATCGGTGGAAGATGAAAATAAAAAACCTCCAAAACATTCCAAACTGATGCGCATGGGCGTTTTACAGCACTTGCAATCGCCATTCATAACTTTCCGGAAGGATTGGCTACATTTGTTTCTGCTATGCAGGAACCCAGTGTTGCAATTCCCATTGTAGTTGCCATTGCAATTCACAATATACCGGAAGGAATTGCTGTTTCTGTTCCCATTTATCAGGCAACGGGCTCTAAGATGAAAGCCTTTTATATTCTTTTTTATCAGGTTTGGCGGAACCTGTAGGTGCGTTAATCGGTTGGCTAATTTTAATGCCGATTATGAATAATGTTGTATTTGGTGTTATTTTTGCAGGAGTCGCAGGTATTATGGTATTTATTTCATTTGATGAACTTCTTCCTGCTGCCAGAGAATATGGAGAACATCATTTGTCCATTTATGGTTTAATTTCCGGAATGGTAGTTATGGCAATTAGTTTGCTGCTGTTCTTATAATGTATGGACTTTTTATTGAAATATAAAACAAACAAGAAAAACCTCCATTGGATATTTATCCAATGGAGGTTTTTGCAAAAGTCTACCTTTATATGTAAATACAGAAAATAGGCTTAATAATTCTCAGCTAAAATTTGGAAGAAGGATTGAGGATGTGCACATACAGGACAAACCTCAGGTGCTTTTTTTACCAATTACAATATGACCGCAGTTTGCGCATTGCCAAATGGTATCCCCGTCTCTTGAGAATACAATGCCTTCTTCAATGTTAGATAATAGCTTGCGATATCTTTCTTCATGGTGTTTTCAATTTCACCAACTTTTTCAAATAAGAATGCAATATGGTCAAAGCCTTCTTCTCTTGCTTCGACAGCCATTTTTGCATACATATCTGTCCATTCATAGTTTTCTCCGTCCGCAGCGTCTTTTAGGTTTGCCATAGTATCAGGCATTTCTCCGCCATGAAGCAGTTTGAACCAGATTTTCGCGTGTTCTTTTTCATTATTTGCTGTTTCTAAGAACAGTGCTGCAATTTGTTCATAGCCTTCTTTTTTGCTTTGCTTGCATAGTATGTATATTTGTTTCTTGCTTGGCTTTCTCCGGCAAATGCTGCCATTAGGTTAGCTTCTGTTTTGGTTCCTTTTAAATCTTTCATCATTCATTTCTCTCTTTCTATAAAATTTAATAGTAAAATAAGAATAATTACTATTATTGTTATTTTAATCATACTACATACTATGAATTTTGTCAAATCTTTTTTTTATTATCTTTTCACTGAGGGATATCTTCATTATAACACTATTTTTTGGTAATTTATAGAGATTGAAAATGGAAGCTTAACATCTTTGTATTACTGCACAAATATAGGAAAACAAAATCGTGTATTTCCCTCTTGAATCATTTACATTCGTTGTTCTTATACATATTTAACTTTCTATTTTTTAAGATTAGACAATAAAAGAAAAGAATCTGCCTTGGCAGATTCTTTTCTTTATTGGGATTAGTCTTACCGTTGTCGGTCTCAATTAAAATTAGAATTTGTTCTTCCATGCCGGTCTCACTGTTGATATACACCAATACTTGTTCATCATTTTGACCGCGGCATAGAAATTCATAACACAAAGGCTCTTCCTCTCTTGTAGTTGGAATCACTGCCATTCGTGATGATTCAATGGTCAAATGATCGCTGACTTGCTGTCTTGCAGATAATTCACCGATAACAGGTGTTTGCGTTTGTCTTTCTTTATGATTCATAAGAAAATTATCGGCATTATACTCTACAATTTCTCCGTATCCATTGCTACAGATACTTTAATCAAATCAGAGTAATACACAACATTATCTTTACTGTAAGCATATTGAATGGTACACATGTTATTATAAATTACATAGTACGTTTCAACAAACTCTTCTTGATAAATACTGCTTAAATATTGTTTGGCATACTGTTTGGCTTCTTCTAATTGCAAAAGTAATGGTATCAATTGGTCTTGCATTCATAAAGGAGGACAAATATCCGCCTTGTTTTGTAACAGAAATGTAGTGTCCGTATTAAAATTGTATACAGGTAGGTTGCCTTCCGTATCGTTGGTATGAGTTAATGTGTTAGGGTCTGCATATAAATATTGAGCAGCCATTTGTTTTGCTTCATCAACAGAAACGGTTTGTGCATTGGCAGTCATTTCAGCTGTTTTCTGTGTCATATGGTCTGAAAAGGGGCCATCGTAAATTAAAGTAGGATAGTTTGCGAATTCTTCAGCGGTAGAAAGAAAATAATCCTCAAAAAGGAGGTTGCTTGCTTTCTAAGTTTCGGACATTTCTTCCGATTGCCCAATGACTACTTCTTGTTCGGCAATATTCTCTTGAATTTCATTTAAATTGCCGGCAAGAATATTACAATATTGAGAAAATTGTTGAAGAATATTTTTTATCTTCATCCTTAACGATTCTCCTACAGATAGTTTTGAAGAGATAGAGGAGGCAAAATCACCCACCTGTGAAATGAACTTATTTACGTTATTTAAGGAATCATTTCCAATAGGAAGAACAGCGAGCGCTGCTTTGGCTCCGCTGGTATTTTCATTAATCTGCCTGCCATACCATTTGCTGTGAAGATGTATTTGCATAATTTGCTTTTGTCAATGTTACATTCATATCGTTTATATGGGTGTTTAAATCATTCAGCGCCCTGCGATATGTGTATTCAAATCTGTTCGATAGGAAGCGGCTTGTGCATATCCTATCAAGTAAATGCGCTCAATATAAAAATAATTGTAATGATTATACTTGAAATTTGTATTATTCTTTTGGTGGACATTGTAAATTCCGCCTTTCTAAATCACCAAATATTTACGTTATTTTTTTGCGAAAAAAAACATAATTATGCAAATGAAGCAGAATTTAATAAATATTCATGTTTTTGCGCTGTATTTGTGGTAATGTTAAAATAATAGAACTATCCATTTTCTTGTCTGCTTATAGTAAAGGGCGAAAGGTGAATGCAGTATTCGGCAGATAGACGTTTTATGCTGTAACAACCTAGCAACAGCAACAAAACTAACATTGAAAGGAACATCTTTCAATATTCAAAATTTTGACTGTTGTCTAGAACGTTTTAACATTTATCTGTTAGAAATTGCAAAGCAATTTCTCATATGTTATAATAAATTAATTATAGATATTTTGAAAGATGAGACGAAATAGGAGCTTGTTCATGGTTATTTTAGGAATTGATCCCGGTTATGCAATTGTCGGTTACGGTGTGATAGAGGCAAAAAACAGCCGTTATCGTCCATTGGAGCATGGTGCGGTCACCACAAAATCAACACAAGATTTTAACGGGCGCCTGGAAGTCATCTACAATTCTATGGAGGCTATTTTACAAAAATGGAAGCCTGATGCGGTTGCAATTGAAAAGTTATTTTTAACAGTAACCAAAAAACGGCTATCCAAGTGGCGGAAGCAAGAGGTGTTATTTTGCTTGCGGCACAAAAAGCAGGCGTTTCGATTTCAGAATATACGCCTTTGCAAGTAAAGCAAGCTGTAACCGGTTATGGACAGGCACAAAAACCGCAAGTGATGGAAATGACAAAACGGTTGCTTTGTTTAACCCAAATGCCAAAGCTGGACGATACTTGCGATGCATTGGCAATGGCGATTTGTCATGGGCAGGCGGCCGGTTCTATGCTGCGCCGTACCATGTTGTCAGGGAGGATGTAATTCTTGTTTTATAGTTTAAAAGGAATATTAACCCATGTGGAGCCAAGCTTTTCGTGGTGGAGTGCGGCGGTGTAGGTTACAAATGTTATACTACGCTGACCACACAGCGCAGTTTGCCAAAAATGGGTCAGGAAATAAAAGTATATACCTACGTACATGTTCGGGAAGATGCAATGGACATTTATGGGTTTGCAACTGTAATGGAATTAAACTGTTATAAAATGTTAACCGGCGTGAGCGGAGTAGGCCCAAAGGTGGGGCTGGCAATTTTATCAGAATTAACACCGGAACAAGTTGCAACTTCGATTGCCACAAACGACAGCAAAGCGTTAACCAGGGCAGCAGGGGTAGGTCGAAATTGGCGCAGCGTATTGTGCTGGAATTAACGGATAAAGTAAAGAAAATGGATATAGATGATAGTGTAGTCATTCCAAAACAAGGGGTGGTATCTGCTTCTTCCAATGCAGGTGAGGCAGTCAATGCACTGACCGTTTTGGGATATTCTCCAACAGATGCGGCCGCAGTGGTGGCAAAATTCGACAGCGCTTTGCCTGTAGAGGAGTTAATCCGCTTGTCATTAAAAGCAATGGCAGGAAAGATGTAATGCCTGAATAGGGAGATGAGAATTTGAATTACGATTTTACGGAAAACAGCGAGTACGATTTTGAAAATCGTATGGTTGCGCCGGAATATACGCCGGAAGATGCGGAAGTGGAAAATCCTCTGCGTCCCAAACGTTTAACTGAATATATCGGCCAAGAGAAAGTAAAAGAAAATCTCTCTTTTTATTGAGGCGGCGCGTCTTAGAAAAGAATCTCTTGACCACGTATTGCTTTACGGACCGCCGGGTTTGGGTAAAACCACACTTGCAGGCGTCATTGCAAAATGAAATGAATGTCAATGTCCGCATTACTTCAGGCCCTGCCATTGAAAAACCCGGGGATTTAGCGGCATTGCTTACCAATTTAAATGAGGGCGATGTATTGTTTATCGACGAAATTCATCGCCTTTCCCGCAGCGTAGAAGAAATTTTGTATCCTGCAATGGAAGACTTTGCACTGGATATTATTACAGGAAAAGGTCAAATGGCAGCTTCTTATCATTTACCTCTGCCTAAGTTTACACTTGTCGGTGCAACCACTCCCGAGCAGGACAGTTAAGTGCGCCGTTAAGAGACCGCTTCGGTGTTGTGCTTCGTTTGGAGATGTATACACCGCAGCAGCTTGCGGAGATTGTTACCCGCAGCGCGCGCAGATTTTAAGGAATCCCCATTGAGGGCAGACGGAGCATTGGAGATTGCTTCCCGTTCCAGAGGAACACCACGTATTAGCAAACCGCATGTTAAAGCGTGTGCGGGACTTTGCGCAGATTATCAGTGACGGTGTCATTACATATCAGTCCGCTAAAATTGGTCTGGACCGTCTGGAAGTAGATGAAATCGGTTTGGATGCCAATGACAGAAGAATGCTGAAAACATTGATACAGTTTTATAACGGCGGTCCTGTGGGAATTGAAACATTGGCGGCTGCCATCGGCGAAGAGGCTGTCACACTGGAAGACGTATATATGAGCCGTATTTGATGCAAATTGGATTTTGAGCAGAACCCCAAGAGGAAGATGCGCAACCCATGCCGCATATTTGCATTTGGGATTGAAGCCTCCCCACAAGCGGAAAAGGAAACCATGCAGCAAAAATAGACGGAATCTAACATAAACACAATGTATTTTCATAGATATAGTAATCCATAGAAAAATGGAGTTATAGGAGAGATCTTATATGGGTAGATGATTTGGAACCGATGGCGCCAGAGGTGTGGCCAATGCGGAATTGACTTGTGAAATGGCTATGAATATTGGCCGTGCCGCAGCAATGGTTTTAACAAACGATAGCAGAATGAGACCGAAAATTTTAATAGGCAAAGATACCAGAATTTCTTCTGATATGCTGGAGAACGCACTGGCAGCAGGTTTATGCTCTGTTGGTGCGGATGTTGTAACACTTGGTGTGGTTCCTACACCGGCTGTTGCCTTTTTAATTGGAAAGTTAAAAGCAGATGCGGGCATTATGATTTCTGCATCTCATAATCCATGCGAGTTTAACGGCATTAAAATTTTCAGCGGGGACGGCTTTAAACTGCCCGATGCGCTGGAGGAACAAATTGAAGCCATCGTGTTGGATCATATTGATACGTATGATTGTCCCACAGGCGGCGGAGTTGGCAGCATTACCCGTGAAGAGGATGCGGTAGACCTTTATATTCAACATATCAAAAGTACGGTTCCGTATGCGTTGGACGGAATGAAAATTGCTTTGGACTGTGCCAACGGTTCTGCTTCCAGAACAGCAGAACGTCTTTACACAGAATTGGGTGCTGAATGTTATATGCTTCATGATAAGCCAAACGGAACCAATATCAATGACAAATGCGGGTCTACTCATATGGAGGCTTAAAGCAATTTGTATTGGATAACGGACTGGACGCAGGCATTGCATTTGACGGCGACGCCGACCGCTGTTTGGCTGTAGATGAAAAAGGTCAATTGGTTGACGGCGATTTCGTCATGGCAATTTGTGCGGCAGATTTAAAATCCCGCGGAAAATTGGCCCATAATGCCGTTGTGGGAACGGTTATGAGCAATATGGGATTTATCCGTTTTTGTGAAGAAAACGGTATGCGTTTTGAAGCAGCCAAAGTTGGAGACCGTTATGTGTTGGAAACCATGCGCCAGAACGATTATAATTTTGGCGGAGAGCAAAGCGGTCATGTTATTTTCTTAGATTTTGGCACCACAGGCGACGGACAACTGACAGGCGCACATCTGCTTAGTTTGGTGCATCGCAGAGAAGCAAAATTGTCCAGCCTTGCTACTTTAATGACACGTTTTCCTCAGGTTCTTGTAAATGTGGAAGTATCCAATGAAGGAAAACTTCGTTTTTATACAGACAGAAAAATCAAAGAGGCAACGCAAAGAGTGCAAAATCAGTTGGGAAGAAAAGGACGTATTTTGGTGCGTCAAGTGGTACCGAACCATTGCTGCGTGTTATGGTAGAAGGTGAAAATGAAGCAGAAATTCAGGAATTAGCAGATTATGTTGCTGACGTCATTCGTGAGCAACTGGTATAAAAGAAAGGACGTTACACATTTGAGAGTTGCAGATTGGAACGATTATGAATTAATAGATACTTCGCAGGAGAGCGTCTGGAGCGTTGGGGCGATGTTATTTTAATTCGTCCTGACCCTCAGATTATTTGGAATACCCCAAAAACCAATCCGTTGTGGAGAAAAGCGCATGCAAGGTATCATCGTTCCAATACCGGCGGCGGTCATTGGCAGGAAAAAAAAAAAATGCCTGCTGTGTGGAGTATCCGTTATAAAGATATGACGTTTAACCTAAAACCAATGGGGTTTAAGCATACGGGTATCTTCCCCGAACAGGCCGTAAACTGGGATTTTGCCATGAATAAAATCAAAGGGGCCAAACGTCCTGTAAAAGTGCTGAATTTGTTCGGTTATACAGGAGCTGCTTCTTTGGCATGTGCCAGTGCAGGTGCGGAGGTTTGTCATGTGGACGCTTCTAAGGGCATGGTTGCTTGGGCAAAAGAAAATGCCGTCTCAAGCGGACTTGCAGACAAACCGATTCGCTGGCTGGTAGATGACTGTGTGAAATTTGTACAAAGGGAACAGCGCCGCGGCAATACGTACGACGGTATTATTATGGACCCGCCGTCTTACGGAAGAGGACCGGGAGGCGAAGTGTGGAAACTGGAAGAACAGCTTTACCATTTGGTGGAGTTATGTCTGCCGATTTTATCCAAACAACCTTTATTTTTTATATTGAATTCTTATACAACAGGGCTATCTCCTGCTGTGATGGAATATCTTCTTGGAGTTATGTTAAAGAAACCGTTTGGCGGTACCGTATCGTCAAGCGAAATCGGATTGCCCGTAACCTCCTCAGGTTTTGTACTTCCCTGCGGTTCTACCGCAATTTGGCAATCAAATAACCATTGCATATAGAAAGGAAACCATATGGACTATTTACAAACACAGGACGTTAGATTCTCTTATGATGAAGATGAAAGCGGAATCGTGGAAGTCTTAAAAGGCGTTACTTTAGGTATCCAAAAGGGTGACTTTGTTTCATTGTTGGGCCATAATGGTTCCGGTAAATCGACCCTTGCAAAACATTTTAATGCAATTTTACTGCCAAGCGGCGGCAAAGTATATGTGGATACCATGGATACCACAGATGACAGTCTCAAATTTGAAATCAGAAAACGTGTCGGTTTGATTCTGCAAAATCCCGATAACCAATTGGTTGCAAGTATTGTAGAAGAAGACATTGCCTTTGGACCTGAAAATTTAGGAGTTCCTCCTGCGGAAATTCGTCAAAGAGTAGACGATGCGCTAAAAGCGGTAGACATGTACGAGTATCGTGAACATGCGCCGCACAAATTATCAGGCGGACAAAAACAAAGGGTTGCCATTGCAGGTATCATTGCAATGGAACCTTCCACCATTGTTTTGGACGAGCCTACTGCTATGCTTGACCCGAGAGGTCGCCAAAGAAGTTATGGATACCATAACAAAGCTGAACAGGGAAAAAGGCATCACGATTGTGTTGATTACCCACTATATGGACGAGGCAATTGCTGCGAACCGTGTAGTGGTTATGGATAAAGGCAATATTTTAATGGACGGCACACCGAAAGAAATTTTTCTCAGGTAGACTTATTAAAGGAACATCACTTGGATGTACCCCAGTCTACAGAACTGATTCATCGTTTGAAAGAGGCAGGCTGTATGAGACTGCCAAACGGTGTATTAACGGAAGATGAGTGTGTTGCCGCGTTGGAATTACTGTTAAAGGAGAAAGCGTAAGCCGATGAGATGTAATAGAAACAAAAAATCTTACGTATACTTACGGCGCCGGAACGCCATTTAGTAAAACGGCAATCGAAGATGTAAACATCGCAATTAAAAAGGCGAATTCATTGGCTTAATCGGTCATACAGGTTCCGGTAAATCCACATTGATTCAGCAGCTGAACGGATTGCTCAGACCAACATCAGGCACTGTATTGTTAAACGGAAAAGATATTTGGGAAAAAAAAAAGAAATTCGCAAAGTACGCTTTCAGGTTGGCATGGTATTTCAATATCCGGAATATCAGTTGTTTGAAGATACTGTAATCAAAGATATTGGATTTGGTCCCAAGAAATATGGGGCTTTCACAGGATGAAGTCAATCAGCGCGTGATGCAGGCTGTGGATTTTGTGGGTTTGGACCATGCGTTGCTGGAAAATCACCGTTTGACTTGTCCGGCGGTGAAAAACGCCGTGCCGCCATTGCAGGCGTGATCGCCATGGACCCCGACGTTTTGGTTCTGGACGAGCCTACGGCGGACTGGACCCCCAAGGCAGAGACCATTTGCTCAGTCAAATAAAAGCGTATCATAAACAACGGCAGAATACGGTCATTTTGGTATCTCACAGTATGGAAGATATTGCGCGGGTAGCCGACCGTGTTTTGGTAATGAATGAAAAGCAAAGTCTTTTTGTTTGACGAAACCGCAAAGGTATTTTCTCACGCGAAAGAGCTGGAGCAAATCGGTTTGCGTGTGCCGCAGGTTACAAAAATCATGATGAAACTGCATGAAAACGGGTACCCTGTGGACCCTGCTGTGTTTACACTGGAGCAGGCAGTAAAAAGAAATTTTGCCACTTGTGCAGAGAGGAGCCGCCAATGATTAAGGACGTTACATTAGGCCAGTATTTTCCGGGTAAGTCTATTATCCATAAACTGGACCCAAAGAGTAAAAGTTCTATTAACATTAGTTAATATTGTTTTTATATTTATAGCAGGCAATTTTTCAAGTTTAGGATTGATGGTGGTATTTACATTGGTGGCAATGCTGCTGTCAGGCGTACCGTTTACCAGATATATACGAAGTATCCGCGGTGTATTGTTCATTGTACTGTTTACCTCTATATTGAACTTGTTTTACGGCGGAGGAACCGTACTGGTACAATGGGGCTTTATACAAATTACAACGGGCGGTATCCGCAATGCTATCTTTATTGCAGTTCGTATTGTGGTGCTCATTCTGATGAGTTCTATTTTAACGTATACCACATCTCCGACTCAGTTGACCGACGCGCTGGAACGACTGATGAAGCCGCTGAAGATTTTCCGCATCAAAGTACATGAAATCGCCATGATGATGACCATTGCATTACGGTTTGTCCCTACTTTGCTGGAGGAAACCGATAAAATTATGAGCGCGCAAAAGGCAAGAGGAGCCGATTTGGAAAGCGGAGGTATTATCTCTCGTGTTAAGGCTTTGATTCCTGTGTTGATACCGTTGTTTGTATCTTCTTTCCGCCGTGCGTATGATTTGGCAATGGCTATGGAATGCAGATGCTATAATGGTGGTAAGGGCAGAACGAAGATGAAAATTTTGCATATCACCGCAAAAGATGTTGTAACTTCTTTGATTACGGTAGCAGTTTGTGCAGGCGTTGTACTGCTCAATTTATTTGTAGTAGAAAACTTTTTTGATATAAAGGATATATCCATATATGAGGAATTTGCTTTTGAAAATTTCATATGACGGCAAATATTATCACGGTTGGCAGATACAACAAAATGCTGTTACGGTACAGGAGGTATTTCAGGATGCCTTAAAAAATATTCTGGGTATACAACCGGATTTGAAAGGCTGCAGCAGAACAGATTCGGGTGTACATGCATATGAGTATTGTATCAGTATGAAACTGGAGCACAGTATTCCGGAACAAAGGCTGGTAGCAGCGCTGAATCACTTTCTGCCGCCCAACATTGCAGTACATAGCTGTGAGCAAGTAGATGATAATTTTCACGCAAGATACTCCTGCAAAGGAAAAGAATATGTTTATAAGATGTGGAATCATCCCATCAGAGACCCTTTTTTGGATGGCTATGCCCATCATTATTGGTATGCTCTGGATGAAAAACAGCTGAATGAAGCTGCAAAACATTATATTGGTTCCCATGATTTTACGTCTTTTTGTACGTTAGACCAACGCAAAATGGGCGATATGGTACGAACCGTAACAGAGGCAAAGGTAGAAAGAGCAGGTGATATGGTACTGTTTACCGTATCTGCGGATGGATTCCTTTATAATATGGTACGTATTATGGTTGGAACTTTGCTCAGAGTAGCGCAAGGAAAATTTCAGCCGGAAGATATTCCTCATATTTTGGAAGCAAAAACAGAAAAATGGCGGGACCGACAGCACCCCCATGCGGATTGTATTTAAACCGTGTGTTTTATTAACAGACAGAGTGGGACAGCAAGAAAACTTTGAGATTTTAAGAAAGGTGTTATATGGCAATGGATGAAAATAAAAAAAAAAATAACAAAGGTCAATTTTTAGATAATTTTGCCGGAAAAACGAATTTGCCCAGTGCAGACCAAGTCGAAAAATCTCAAGAAGAACCGGTAATTTCTCCTGACCGCAAAAAAAATGCACCAAAACGTATGAAGAAAAAAAAACACCGCTTTCAAGTTACCAAAGTGGGTTTATGCTATCATAGCAGTATTGCTTGCTGTGGTTTTGGGTCTGTTTATCTGGTTCAGTGTAGACAGTTCTTCCGGAATTGGTCAATGGTTTCGGAGCATTACCGTAGGAAGCGGACAAGGGGACGGATATCCAACATCTATTGTAGGAAGTTCTGTCAATCGCGGTAATTTCATGACGTTGGATAAAAATGTGGTTACTGTAAGTGACACTGCCTTAACGGTTATGAACAGCAGTGCCAATCAATCTATCAACCGTCAGCATAGTTTTAACAGCCCTGTTTTGCAGGCGACAAGCGGAAAATATCTCATTTATAATTTGGGAGGAAACGGATTTAAAATAGAAGGCAGCTCGGATACGATATATTCCGGCAATACCAGTAATAATATTATAGCAGGCGATATCGCAGGAAGCGGACGATATGCGTTGGTGACCGAAACACAAGGATACCCGTCTTCCTTATCCGTATACTTAACCGATAATACTGTGCAGTATAAATATGATTTTTCTGAATATTATGTAACGGATATTTCGTTGAACAGCGACGGTACCAGAGCAGCGGTTTCCGGTATTACAGCAAAAGACGGCGGTATTGTTTCCGCAGTTTATATCTTTGACTTTTCAATCCTGAACCGATATCCATATTAACATATAATGAAGTGTTAATGGAAAAAGTAGAGTATATGGATAACGGTACGGTTGCTGCAATTGGAGACACCACTACCAGTATGATTAACGGTACTACAGGTGAAAAAGGTAGATTACAACTATCAGTCCCGCCAAATGACAGATTATGCAATTGATAAAAATAGGGTGGCATTGGCACTGACTCCTTATGATAACCAATCTGCAAGCAAATTGGTTATTTTAGACAGCAGCGCTTCGGAAAAGTGTGTCATAGAAAGTCAAGATAAAATTGATGCGGTTTCCTTGTATGGAGATACAGCTGCAATTTTGACCGACAGTACCATAACAGGTTACTCAGCCAGCAGCGGTAATTCCTTCAGCACAGCAGAGGCCGGCTCAGATGCAAGAGGCATTGCTTTGGCGGATGAAGCTACCGTTTATGTTCTGGGTGTCAGCCAAATCCGTCAGGCAAGATTTTCATAGGCGCAACCCTTGTGAAGTAATGCAAATTGTGTTATATTAACAGGGTAACAAACCAGGAGGTTATACATGGGTATCCTATTGGATATTGGCTTTGTCATTATCATCTTACTTTGTGTCGTTTTCGGCTATAAGAAAGGATTTTTTAAAAGCATTGCCGGTTTTATCGGTGCAGTCATTGCCATGTTTTTGGCTTGGGTGTTGGCAGGTTTAATTGCAAAATGCCCTGTACCAAGGTGTTTTAGAGAAAACTGATTGATAATATTTCATCAGTCCTTTCGAATGATGCGTTGGCATCTTTCCCGGAGAAGGCTGCACAGGTGGTAGCAAATTTACCGGGTTTTTAAGTAATACACTGAACAATCAGGGAATTACTTCGTCACAAATTGAACAAAGTTTACAGGCAGCAGGAAGCAATGCGGCGCCTGCAACAGCAGATTTGATTTCTCCTGCTGTTATATGGCTGCTGCAATTGTTGCTAACTGTCATTTTATTCTTTATTTTGGTGATATTGGTACGCTTAGTAATAAAATTAATCGGCAATGTATTTCGTTTGCCGATTTTGCGTCAGGTAGACGGTATACTGGGCGGTTTATTTGGTATATTTAAAGGTGTTGTTTATATCTTCTTGGCATGTATTTTGTTACAACTGTTGATGCCTGTGATAGGCAACAGTTCAGAACCCATGAAACAAGTATTGGATAACTCCTTTATTTATCAATTTATTTTTTATAATAATCCTATTACTTCGTGGTTTATATAATTGCGAACTTACCGATTGGTTAGAACTGTCCTAATTTAACCGCAGGGCAGGGTAAAAAAATCCGTTGCGGTAGCGGAGAAGAGAAAAATTTCTATGATGATGTGTACACGTTGCAAAAAAAGACCTGCTGTTGTATTTGTCTCAGGTTCGACAGATGCGCAGCAAAGTCAAGGTTATTGCCTTGTTTGCGCAAAAGAGTTGGGTATTAAACCGGTAAATGATTTAATGGAAAAAATGGGTATTACGGAAGAGATGATGGAATCCATGGAATCCGAATTAAGCGGTTTGATGTCTATGGATGGCGCTATGATGCCAACTGATGATGACGATGATGAGAATGGGGATGAAAACGGCTTCACACAAGGCGGTGCAGCTACTTTCCCATTCCTGAAAAATATATTCCAAGGTCCTAATGGAGAGGAAGCAACAAAAGAGCAGGAAGAAACAGATACTTCCTCCAGAAAACAGACGATAAGAAAAAGAAAAAACGGAAATATTTGAACATGTATTGCACCAACTTAACAGGAAAAGCAAAAAATGGAGAGTTGGATGCCATTATTGGACGTGACAATGAAATTGCGCGCGTGATTCAAATTCTAAGCAGAAGAACAAAAACAATCCTTGTCTAATCGGTGAGCCCGGCGTTGGTAAAACTGCCATTGCGGAGGGACTTTCCATTCGTATTGCACAGGGAAATGTTCCTGCACGCCTGAAAAAGAAAGAAATTCATTTATTAGACTTAACTGCTTTGGTAGCAGGAACTCAATTTAGAGGTCAATTTGAAAGTCGGATCAAAGGTTTGGTAGATGAAGTCAAAGCAGACGGAAATATTATTCTGTTTATCGACGAAGTGCATAATCTGGTAGGAACAGGTGATGCGGAAGGCTCCATGAATGCGGCCAATATTTTAAAACCTGCTCTCTCTCGCGGAGAAATTCAGGTTATTGGCGCTACCACATTTACAGAGTATCGAAAATATATTGAAAAAGATACTGCTTTGGAAAGACGTTTTCAGCCTGTAACGGTAGTGGAACCTTCCGTCAGACGATACGATTGGTGTGCTTTTGGGTATTAAGTCCTATTATGAAAATTATCATAGAGTGCAGCTTTCAGATGATATTATCAAACGTGCGGTTGTATTGTCAGAACGCTATATTACAGACCGTTTCTTGCCTGACAAAGCAATTGACTTAATGGATGAATCTTGTGCCTGCGCAGCTTTGCGCAATGCCTCTATGGCGGAGTATGATACAGCAAGATTTGAGCTGGAAAAGTTAAAAGAACAGGAAGAACAAATGACAGCAGACGGTGCTGAACCGGATTATGAAAAACTGGCGGAAACACGCTGTGAAATTGCCCGTTTGGAAGAAAAGACAAAGTCTTTGGAACAAGATGCGCTACATTCTTCCGTGACAGAAGAAGACCTGGCGCATGTGATTGAATTATGGACCGGTATTCCTGCAAGCCGTATTCAGGAAAGTGAACTGAAAAACTTGCAGATTTAGAGGGTAAGTTAAACTCTAAGGTGATTGGTCAAAAAGAAGCTGTGGAAGCAGTGGCGGCTGCTATCAGAAGAAGTAAAGTGCAAATCAGTCCAAGACGCAGACCGGCTTCCTTTATCTTTGTAGGGCCTACAGGCGTAGGAAAAACCGAATTGGTAAAAGTGTTGTCTCACGAGTTGTTCGACACTCCTGACGCGCTCATTCGCTTGGATATGTCTGAATTTATGGAGAAACACTCTGTCTCCCGTATCATCGGTTCACCGCCGGGCTATGTTGGTTATGATGAAGCAGGTCAAATGACGGAAAAAGTAAGAAGAAAACCTTACTCTGTGATTTTATTTGATGAAATTGAAAAGCACATCCGGATGTTATGAATATTTTGCTTCAAATTTTAGACGAAGGCAAAATTACAGACGCCCATGGACGTGTGGTTAATTTTGAAAATACCATTATTGTTATGACTTCCAATGCAGGAAGTGAAAGAAAAGAATCTGCGCTTGGCTTTGCAAAAAATGCGGCAGATGTTACCCGTGATAAGACGATGAAGGCGTTATCAGAGTTTTTACGTCCTGAGTTTTTAAGCCGTGTGGATGAAATTATCATTTTCCACGAATTAACGGGAACCGATTTTCAGGCAATTGCACGCCTCATGATTGATGAATATGTGGTTTCTTTACAAGAACGTAATATTACGTTAAAATATGACGATACTGTGCTTAGCTGGTTAGCTGACCATAATCGGCGGTAAGAGTGGTGCGCGTGATTTGAGAAATCTGATTCGCAAGAAGATAGAGGACCAAATTGCAGCGCTGCTTGTAACACATTATGACCAACAGGTTACAGGAATTGCAATTACAGTTGAAAATAATGAAATAAAATTGAATTCTATTTAGGGTGAATAAAATATCCACCATATGGTAATAATAGCTTTTAGAAAAAAAAAGTAACCAATATATTGAAAAAAGCTATTGACAGACGACAATGTTATATGCTATAATTCATAACGTTGTCGAAAGTGCGGGTGTAGTTCAATGGTAGAACCCCAGCCTTCCAAGCTGGTCGTGTGGGTTCGATTCCCATCACCCGCCCACATTACAAAATGCGCTGATAGCTCAGCTGGATAGAGCAACTGCCTTCTAAGCAGAGGGCCAGGGGTTCGAGTCCCTTCTGGCGCGCCATATGGTGGATGTAGCTTAGTTGGTTAAAGCGCCAGTTTGTGGCACTGGAGACCGTGGGTTCGAATCCGACTATCCACCCCATTTGTACATAACACAGAATCTACTAGGACATTCTGTGTCTATATTGGCTGTCGCCAAGCGGTAAGGCAACGGACACTCCCGTCATTCGTAGGTTCGAATCCTGCCAGCCCAGCCAAATATTCTGCCAAAAAAAGGCAGAAAATTTTGTTGACAAGGGCAGAAAAATCTGCTATTATATATAAGTTGTCATTTTATGACGATCCATTAGCTCAGCTGGCAGCACGGACTTTTAATCAGGGTGTCCGGAGTTCGAATTCGATGGATCACCAAACAATAGGCTCGAATTTCTATTATTGGAAGTTCGAGCCTATTGTATTTTTATGGCGGTTATAAAATAATTGTTCTTTTATTGGAAATGAGAATACAATTCCCTTAACGTTGACAATATAATATCAGTAAGATATAATAAAATAATGTAAAAAATAGGATTTTTATAAATAAATTCTGCAAAAAGTACGGAAAAAGAGGAAATATACCATGAAAAAATATCAGTTATAGTTCCATGTTACAATGAGCAAGAAGCAATTCCTTTCTTTTATGATGAAATAGTGAAAATTTCTAAAATCATGGAAAATGATGCTGAATTTGAATATTTGTTTATTAATGACGGCTCAAAAAGATAAAACAATAAATGTTTTGAGAGAATTGGCAAAGAGAGACGAACGCGTAAAGTATGTTTCTTTTTCAAAAAATTTTTGGTAAAGAAGCTGCTATGTATGCAGGATTAGAAAAGTCTTCAGGAGATTATATTGCAGTTATGGATGTGGATTTACAGGATCCTCCGGAGCTGTTAGTGCAAATGTTTCAGGATTTAGAAAGCGGTGAATATGACTGTGTTGCTACGCGTCGAGTATCTCGAAAAGGGAACCTCCTATCCGTTCACTTTTTGCTAAATTATTTTTATTCTATGATAAATAAAATATCAAAGACAGAAATTGTAGATGGCGCACGTGATTACAGATTAATGACACGCATAAAATGGTAGACGCAATTCTTGAAGTAAAAAGAGTATAATCGCTTTTCTAAAGGTATTTTTAGCTGGGTAGGCTTTAACACAAAATGGTTAGAGTATGAAAATGTGGAGAGAAGAGCAGGAGAAACCAAATGGTCTTTTTTGGAAGCTTTTAAAATATTCTCTTGATGGTATTGTTGCGTTTTCAACCGTGCCGCTTTCCATTGCTTCCATTTTAGGGTTGTTGTTATGCTTTTATAGCATTTGTATTAATTATTGTAATCGTAGTGAAGACATTGGCATTTGGTGATCCTGTTGCAGGTTACCCTTCATTGATGTGCGTAATTCTGTTTGTAGGCGGTGTTCAGCTGTTTTGTATGGGAATATTGGGCAAATATCTATCTAAGACGTATTTGGAAACAAAGAAAAGACCAATTTATCTGGTAAAGGAAGAAAATATAGATGAAAAATAAAATAGGCGCTCATCTATTTTCTCAAGAGGAAAGTAAAATGAATATGTCGAAGAATAAAACCTTAAACAACAATCATTATAAAGGAAAAATGTGTAAATGTATCCCATTTCTACTTTCCTTTATAATACCTGCATGTATATTAATGCTTATTTTTGGCTGTATTACATGTCTTTCCGGGCTTAGAAAAAACAGTTTTAACAAATGATTTGGCGGCTCAATATACTGATTTTTTCTCTTACTTTAAAAGCTTTTTTACAGGAGAAAATAATCTTTTATATTGTCTTAGCCAAACTTTAGGCAATAATATGTGGGGACTTTGCCTTACTATTTGCTCAGTCCCTTCAATTTTATCCTTTTGTTCTTTACTTCCAGCCAGCTGCCAACAGCTATTTTATTATGACTATACTAAAAATAGGAGCATGCGGATTAACAAGTTATATTTTCTTAAACAGAGTTTTTCGTAAAGCGTGGTCTTCGTTAATTTTTTCTGTTTGTTATGCACTCATGAGCTTTAATATGGTATATTTGTCCCATATTATGTGGCTGGATGGTGTTATTTTACTTCCTATTGTTGTATTGGGGATTCACCGTATTATTGATAAAAAGCGACCACTGTGCTATATTATTTCTTTATTTTTTTGCTTTGGTAACCAATTATTATATTGGTTACATGCTATGTATTTTTACAGTTTTATATTTTTATATTATATTTTGCGTTCTTTGCCGACAGAATCAAAATTAAAATATTTTGGAATAAAGCCAGAACATATATTGTATCTTCCTTAATAGCAGGCGGTTTGTCTGCTGTTGTATTGCTGCCCACTTTTATGGCTTTAAGTGGAGGAAAATCAGGAGGTACAAAAAATTTATCATTTGCTCTGAATGGTTCGTTTTTAGATATATTTGGAAATTTATATACGAATATGTTCAATTGGGACGATTTAAGGGATGGCCCTCCCAACATTTTTTGTAGGTATTTTTATCATCGTTCTTGCAGTATTGTTCTTTATACACAAAACAATTGATATAAGAAGTAAGCTGCTGGCCGGTGGCCTGATTGTTGTTTTTATCTTATCATTTAATATTGTGCCATTTGACTTAGCATGGCAAGGGTTTACACCTCCTAACTGGTTTACGCATAGATATGCGTTTCTATTCAGCTTTGTATTAATTACCATCGCCATGGAAGCTTCCAAGCATTAAGAAAATCCAAACCGCCGATTATTAGATATTCTATTACAGGAATAGCAATGCTGGCGGTTACTGTGTTGTTATCATATTACACAGGTAGATTTCATAATGCCTTAAAATATACATTATTGGATATAGGACTTATCATATTCTTTTTTTTGTCTTGTTGTATTTTTGTGTACCTGCAAAATAAAAAATGGATACAAATCGTTTTAACAATGAGTGTTGGAGTTGTGTGCACAGCGAATGTATCATTGAATGCATATACCGGATTACGGCAAATGTCTTATGGAGACAGTGCATCCTACTTAAACTTCCATGAAGATACAACATCGGTGATTGAAAAAGCAAAAGCATTGACAGGAAACAGCGTTTCAAGAATAGAAAAAGATTACTTATACACATTTAATGATGCTATGAATTTTTTCTTATCCTTCTATTACCCATTATAGTTCTAATTTAAAAACAAACTTGGTGAACTTTTTAATAAAACAGGATATAAATCAAACAGTGTATATATTAGCAACGGTCAGGGAAATACCATCGCATTTGACAGTATTTACAATATTAAATACTTTATCTCAGAGAATCAATATTTTTCACAGTATCAAAAAGTTTATGAAGAATCAAAATACACAATTTATGAAAATCCTTTTGCACTCGGTTTAGGGTTTACCATTCCTGAAAATATGGATACATTAGAACTCAGTGATGATAATCCGTTTGTATCACAAAACAATGTATTCAAATGTTTTGTTCCCGAACTGGAGCAAGATATTTTTTGTTCCGGAAGAACTGCTAGACACACAAACAGAAAATTTACATGTTGTAACGCAAGATGATGGAACAATTGTGTTAGAGAAAATCAATACGGACGCTCCGGCTTCTATTTCTTACACCTATAAAAGAAATGAAGAGAAAGACCCTGTGTATATGTGTTTCCAACATTCAGAACAGGCTTTAAAAGCTTCTGTTAAACTGAATGGTGAAGAAGTATTTTATGACCATTATCTTCATGGGGTACATTATGACTATATTCATCCTGTTTTAATTTCGGATGACCAAGATACGTACACGATAACAATCGAATTAAAAAGAAAAACAGCTTTATTTTAGGTGTACCATATGTTTACAGACAAGATATGAATACTTTTGAACAATATTATAATTACCTGGCAGATGGCAGTTTTAACGCAAATAAAAACAGCAGTTCTTCTTTTAGCGGTGAAGTTACTGCGAAAGAAAAATGATAGATTATTCTTGTCATTGCCATATGAAAATGGTTGGAATGTTTTATATCGACGGGCAGAAAGTAGAAACAGAAAAAGTATTTGATACATTCTTATCTGTTAAAATCCCTGAAGGAACGCATACTGTAGAATTATCTTTTGTACCTCCCGGACTGATTGTTGGAGGAATTATAAGTGGAATCAGTATTGTTGCATTAGGAGGATATATAGTTTTTCTGTATAAAAATGAAAAAGAAAAAGTCTAATCAGAATTTATAAGGAAGAAATAAATGAAGAATTACTTTTGTCAGCAGATAAATAAATTTGATACTTGGAGAAAACAGAGACCAATTTTATCATTTTTACTTATATTTTCCATATGTTTTTTATTCGTATTTTCAATCATGTACCTTGGGCTTTTTTAGAAATGATTATAAAACCTTGTTGGGTTACTATGATGGTACGGATCAACTCTATCCGGCATTATATTATTACGGAGATTGGTTGAAAGGTTTATTCAGCAATTTAATTCATGGGACGTTACCTACATGGTCATGGGATATTGGTTTGGGTTCAGATGTTATTACTACGTTAGGTTATTATGTAGTAGGCGATCCGTTTGCCTTGTTAGCAGGCATTTGGCCGCAAAGCCAAATAGAATTGCTCTATAGTTTTATTATTCTTGTAAAAATGTATTGCATGGGCGTTGCCTTTTTGCATATGTCCATTACTTAAAAAGAGGATGGTTTGAAAGCTTATTAGGCAGCTTATTGTATGCATTTTGCGGATTTGTAGTGGTATTTGTCATTCCTATGAGTCTTTTGGCACGGCAATTATTTATCTGCCGCTGTTATTGTTAGGCCTGGAGAAAATCTTTCGTAAAGAAAAACCTCATTTTTTTGTAATAATGAGCTTTTAAGCGTTTTGAATAATTTCTATATGTTATATATGTTGGTACTATTGATTGTAATATATGGAATCATACGCTATTTATTTGAATATCGTTCCACAGTAAAAAGCTTTTTTTGCAACCATAGGAAAATGCATTGGCTTTTTTGCTACAGGAGCTTGCATGGGAGCCTTTCTGTTTTACCAATGATAAAAAGGATTTTTATCAAGCTGCCGTGTAAGTAACAGTTCCCTATTGATGCAGGTTTATTTTACTATCCGGGTTATTACAAGTCTTTTTTACAGAATTTGCAATTCCGGGAGAGGGCGATAATTATACCTCATTGTCTTTTTGCCGCAATCAGTTTTTTTTTGCTCTGATTATTCTGTTTATAACCAGAGAAAAGAAATACTGGCAGTTACGAGTTGGATTTATTGTATTATCCGCATTTATGCTCATTCCAATTGAGGAAGTATCTTTAATGGTTTTGATATCCTGTAAATCGTTGGATGTTTTGATATGCATTTTTAGTTTCGTTAATCACAGTAGTTGTATTACCTAAATTGTATCAATTATCTAAAGTAAAAAGCAGGAATTTTGGCAGGCTGCATTGTTGTTTATATAGGGCTATGCCTCTGGCTGAAAGGGTTAAGAATATTTATATTTATATGGGCCTGGGCTTTATGTTAATTGTACTGTCCATACTATTTTTCTTTGGAAAAACGCAATATGTACGCTTTACAAAATCAGCGTTGCTGGTAGTTACGTGTATATATCTTGGGTTGAACGGCTTTATAGTGTATGACAAAAAACTTTTTTGGAGATGTCTAATGTATATAATAAGTTAGATCAGGTCCGTACAAGTTACGAAACCGGGTTGGGAAAGACAGCCTCGTAATTGTCTGATGATGATAACTTTTATCGTTCTGTAGCTAGTTCACTGATAAATGATAGCTTGGTCACTCCGTATCATAGTACGGTGGGCTACTGGAGCTTACAGGACAAAGATATTTATGATTTTATGTAGATCAAGATATTGGATTGCACTTTGTCCACTATTTTGGTGGATTTGGAAATGACGTTTATTTAAATACCTTGTTGTCCGCAAAATATCAGATAACAGAAAAGGTGTGTCCATGTTTGGTTATGAAAAGGTAGAAACACCGGAGGGATATTCTGGAATTGTACACGAAAATCAATATGTATTACCGTTAGGATTTACATATGATAGTACTATGTATCGTTCTGAATACGACAAACTCAATACAATGGACAAAAAAGAATACATTGTTGTCCTCTTTGATTTTAGAGGATAATGCGTCATCGAATGGTTTAACGGAAAAATCCTCTTCAGATATTAACAGTTTACCTGAGGCAGCGTACACATTTGAAGAATCAAACGAAAGTACTATTATTTCTGACAACGAAATTACAGTAGGTGGAAATGGAGAAGTTCTGTTAAATGTCAATATTCCAAAAGGAAAAACGATATATGTTCAATTTAAGAATTTGCACTTGGACACCACCAGATATGTCACTGTTGTTAACGGAGAACAGGAGTCCATGTTCCATTATTTAAATCCGGACTGGTTGTATTACTATGGTAATCATGATTATTTGGTTTCTTTGGGAGAAGTTAACGGAAGATGTTATGCAAATAAAACTTGCAGTGGGTTCAGGAACCATGACTTTGATGATATCAATGTATATGCAGTGGATATGAATGAAGAATATCTACCCAATGTACAGGCGCGTGCCCAAGATAAGTTTGAGTCATTAACAGTAGAGGATACAAAAGTAGAAGGAAATATTACTGTTGACCAAGACAAAATGTTGTTCTTTAGCATTCCGTATACTGAAGGCTGGTCAGCAACAGTGAATGGAGAAACAGTAGAAGTAGAAAAAAGCGAATGTTGGCTTTATGGCAATACCAATCACAGAAGGTGAAAATCATGTGGTGTTGAAATACAGAACACCGTGGTTACTTCCGGGCATACTGATTTCGGGTGTAATATTTGTTACTTATATTACTGTTGTAATTGTTCTGAGAGTCAAACGCAAGATAAATTAAAATAATAAAAGCCCCCAATTGGGGGCTTTTATTCATATAGTTTCTTAAATGGTTTCAAACTACTACTATTTGTGATAAAAAATGTAAAAAATAAATAAAAAGTAAACAACAGTGTTAATTTGATATTGACAACGCCGTAATATTGGGTAAGATATAAAGATAGTATATATTTTCATGTGTTTGTGATAAAAATGTTTCTTTATGTATGTCAATAGGAAAAGGAGTATTCAAAACTATGGCTTTTTGATAAGATGATTGTAAAAACTACTGAAAAAATTGATGATGTACCTTTTTGTAGTAAAATTTCCTGATGGTGAAGAATTTAAAGTGGGTGAAGGTGAACCGCAAGCCATTATTCGAGCAAATGGCGGAATTGATATGGTGCAGTGATGAAAAGCCCATCTCTGGCTTTAGGT
>VOFH01003440.1_pt1 | contig 29731 bp, 38 predicted proteins | sample 5384091 | NCBI WGS metagenome assembly VOFH01 (sample SAMN12384727, study PRJNA508395) | human gut metagenome | isolation source: healthy gut G | host: Homo sapiens
TTTTGCGAGGATGCGGATATTCATAGTCTAAACGATTACTTACAGACGCATAAATCCCTGTACCATTACCATTTAGTAAAGTCACAGGATTTGATTCACTTATACAGGTTCGATACTCCGTCCTTTTCAACAGCCTGTCTGTAAAATGTTTCAATCCACGCTCGATAATTTCACAGAGTGCGACTACATCTTATAGATGCGCGGCCTGACTTCATATCAGCGGGGGATACCGATTTCTCTCCGCCCACCACTGACATTAAGCTTGTTTTTGGCGTTTCATCCCTCCACCTGTAGAGGTGAGGAAATTCTTGCTTGTTCTGTTAAAGAGAACTGCACAAAAGGCCCAAGTCCCTAAAGCGGATACCAGCGTTCCCAGGCCGACAATTCCACCTGCCGCGAAGCATACCACCGCACAGAACACGTCGCCATACGGCACCAGAAGTAGGAGATCTTTTCTGCTTTCTGCATAATCAGCTTTTAAGGCTGTCATACGGCGCCACACACCCACATCAGGTCTGGTATAAAGAGAGCGAAACTGCAGATACGCTTTCCGTGAATACGGTCAGTAGCTTCTGCCACAGCATCGAAGGCATTCCAAAGGTCACCTCCATATTCCGAAAGAAGTAACGATGTATCCAGAAGCAGCGCGTTCACCCGCAGTGCCCAGGCCGATCGGCTCCGGCCCATGGTGATCTCAGCAATAAAGATCACAAGATTCACCAGAATAAGGAGAAAACGCATACTGAATGCCGGTGCAGTCCGACAGGGCCATTACCATGCCGCTGATCGTTTGCCCAGTCCTGAAAGTTTAAAATGCTGATTCCCATTCCTGTAAAAAACATTACCGATGATCATGATGATGACGGCCCGCCTGCGGTCCAGTTTCCTTAAAATAATCTCTTATCATTTTATGAAGGGGCCTTTCTCCTCAGTTTGCGCGTTTCGTGGCCGGCTGTTTTTCAAGCCTGCACAAAACTGCGCTCCTGCCCCATCATACCATCCTTTTCCAGAACATGCAACAACCTTAAAATTTATAGCGTTCTCATTCAACTTTTCTTCCAGCTGCAACTGTCATTTACACCATCTGCGGAGTCTCATCCTCCAGAATCTTAGAAAGCGCCGTCCCGCTGCTGGTATGGCGCGGACCACGCGGTGGCGCCGTCATCGATTGCGTCAGGGCACACTTTACCATCTTATGGGAAACCGTATTGGTAAACAGAACCAGCAAGGTCCGGACATCCAATCTTCTTATCCATGTTGGTGCTCATCTGGGTAAAGACCTTTGCCTTGCATTTGAATTCCCTGCATATCTTCTTGTACTGGCTCACCATACGGTCGTGGCCGCCGATAATCACTACGCTCATTTATAATACCTCCAGTTCTCTATCGTGCTGTCTGTAATTCACAGCCTGCCGGGTTTTACACCATTACTGTTTCCTCCGGCTCTTCCCGGTTTATATAGTTAGTTATAACTAACTACATTTTACCAGCTATTACAACATTTGTCCATAGCCGTTCTTGAGAACATTTATTAATAGATGGGAAATGGACGAAAAAGAGCCACACCGTTTTTTCGTGGTATGACTCTTTAAAAACCGCTCCCTATTGTTTCTGTTCCAGTAAATTAGTCATGCTCTTCAGACTGACCATGAGCGTCGATGTATTATGAAGCAGCGCAGAGGTGGCCGGCGCCAGGATTCCGTTGACGCCCAGCAGGATCAGGCACAAATTAAATCCGATCACAAACCGGTAATTTCTGTTTACACGGACCATCAGCGCGTTGCTGATTCGTTTCAGTGTCACCAGTTGATCCAGTGCGTCCTCCGAAATGGTGATATCCGCGATTTCCCTGGCGATCTCCGCCCCTCGCTGATGGCGATTCCCCACGTCGGCAGCTGATAAGGCGGGGGAATCGTTGATACCGTCACCGACCATGATGACTTTCCTGCCCGCGGCTCTCTCTGCCTCCACGAAACTGGCCTTATCCTCCGGAAGTACTTCGGAGTAATACTCGTCCACGCCCACCTTCTGCGCAATGGCCTTTGCAGTCCGGTCACTGTCTCCTGTCATCATAACGATCTTGGAAAGTCCCAGCGCTCTCAGCTGATTGACCACTGAGGCGGCCTCCTCCCGCAGGGGATCGATAATGCAGATCACCGCAGCAGGCGTCCTCCAACCGCCATGTAGAGATGGGAATACTCCGGCGGGAAGGCTCTCGTACTGCTCTCTTCCGTCTTCCGAATCACGCTCCCCTCATCCTCGAAGACAAAGTGGTGACTGCCGATAATCACCCGTTCCCCTCCGATATAGGAGGCGATTCCGTGGGCTACAATATAGTCCACCTTCGAGTGCATTTCCTCGTGGGTTAAACCTCCGGACGGACTCCTGAATGACCGCGTTCGCCATGGAATGGGGAAATGTTCCTCCAGGCAGGCTGCAATCCGGAGCATCTCATCCTCGTCCCGCCCCTCGAAGGTCACGACACCGGCCACCACCGGCCTGGCCTTCGTGAGAGTGCCAGTCTTATCAAATACGATGGTATCTGCCCGCCAATGACTCCAGATAGACGCCGCCTTTGATAAAGTTTCCCGCTTCCCGCATGGCGGAAAGCACGGACAGCGGCATGGCCCAGCTTCAGAGCACAGGAGAAGTCTACCATCAGGATCGAGATCGCCTTCGTCACATTCCGTGTGAGCAGCCAGGTGAGCACCGTGCCGCCCAGACTCCAGGGAACCAGTGCATCGGCCATGGCGGCCGCCTTTCCTTCCATTGGATTTCAGCTTCGGAGTCCTCAATCATCTTGACGATCCGCTCGAATCTGGTGGATCCGGCCGCCTTCTTCACACAGATGGTGATGCTCCTTCCTCCACCGCGGTTCCCGCGTATACGTATGTATCCGGTTCCTTCTTCACCGGTATGGATTCACCGGTCATGGAGGCCTGATTAACCATGGCTTCGCCGGTCACGACAACCCGTCCAGCGGAATCACGCTGCCCACATGTACTGTCCCGAGGTCGCCCTCGCGGATTCGGGAGACCGGAACCAGAACCTCCGTACCGTCCACATTCTGCCATACCTTCTCGATGTTCAGGGACATGCTTCTCGCCAGATCTCCCACCGATTTCTTGTGGGTCCATTCCTCCAAAAGCTCCCCGATCCCCAGCAGGAACATCACGGAACCGGCCGTATTGAAATCCAGTCGTGCGATCGACACCGTGATAGCGGTGGCATCCAGAACCTCAACCGTCAGCTTTTCCCCTTCAGAAGACACCGGAGGCCTTAATGATATAGCCAGCAGACTTCACCGCCGTATACACAGCCCGAAACGGCACAGGCAGAAATACCTTTTGTAAACGCCCTCACAACGACCCGCTGGATCAGTTTTCCTTGTATTCCCGGTTCAGCGCCCGGCCGCTGTCCTTCGGGACCAGCTCACAGAGTGACTCGTCCTGAAAGGAAAAGCGCCTGATTTCCTCGATGATAACTGGCCGAAGGCCGCCTTCATATACAGGATAGCTGCATCCGCGGTCCTCTCATAGACCTTCACCTCCTTTCCCGGAATCAGGCTCCATGGCACAGCAAAACATATCTGCCTCTCTCAGTGTCAGCTCACGCCGGTCGAGATGGATCCGAAGCCGTCCTTTTTATCTCGTGTTTCACTATAAATCTCATGTCTTTATCTCCTGTCCTATGTTTCTCCAGCTCTTTCAAAAAGGAACGCCTGAGGAAATTCCATCAGGCGGGTCTTCTTTACTCGCTGTCTATTCTGGCTGCTGTTCTATTCCACTTCTTCCGCGGTCTCTGAAACCATCTCTTCTCTCGTCTTCAAAGGCTTCCATCCGCTCTCTGGCGGTTGATCTCCTTCGCCTCAGCCAGAATATCGTCTGCGTTCTCCTGGATCGAAGTGGCAGTTGTCATCACGCAGTCCTTCGCGCGCAGTCCGGCGGCCAGACAGTTGATGTAAAACTTCTTCGCATCTTTACTTGCCAGAATTTTTAACACCCGCTGTACCGAATAAAACACCTCCTGCAAAAGATTCCTATTTTTCATTTTGAAGCAGTCCAACATTTCTTTTATCCTCCTGTTTTCTTATTCTATGCTTGTAACCCGTGTAAAAACCATCGCCAGGCAGAAAGCATTGCCCAGGCCCAAAACCTGTGTTTTTTCATCTTCAGTCACTCTCCTTTTATAAACGTTTTACTGAGAAATTTACCCGGTTAGTCAACGCCAACAGGCCTTATTGAGAAATTGAGTCATTTACCGGCGTGATCCGGTAAACAGTGTATCCCGCGTCCTTGACAGTCTCCTTTAACACGGTGTCGCTGAACTCCTGTTTCATGCGGACATCCGCCTCCGCCTCCATTAAGTTCACGCAGGGCATAGACGCCTCCAGGGAATTTAATGCATTCTCCACCCGGATGGCGCAGTTGCCGCAGGACATCCCGTCCACCTTTAAAACCCGGCGGTGCGGATAGTGGGTAAGGTCCTTATCACTTACCTTTATTTTTCTTCACCGGCCTCGCCCGGAACCTCGCAGCAGCCGGTGGTCAGCCTCTTTCTGTAGCTTCTTATCGCCTTAGAACCCTGCCATGATAAGGGGACCAGGCATATAATCGCTGTTGCCATATGTGCTCCTTCCTTTCTTCCATTTCTCCTATTAGTTGTAACTAACTATAGATTAGTACCTGCTAACTGAATTGTCAATAATTTTTATATTCTTATTTTGACCTTTTTCCCCGGCTATGATAAACTCATTTGTATCACGCATTCTGATACTTTAACCGCAGGGAGGTAAACGAACATTGAAGATGAACGAATCATCCGAAAAACTATCTTGAAACCATACTGATTCTTAGCAATAGAAAGCCGCACGTCCGTTCCATCGATATCGCCAATGAACTGGATTTCCCAAGCCGAGTCGGCGTCAGCGTCGCCATGCGCAACCTCCGCGAAAATGGTTATATTCTGGTGGATCAGGATGGCTATATCACCCTGACAGATTCCGGGAAACAGGTTGCTGAGACCATGTATGAGCGCCATACGATGCTTTCCAACTGGCTGATGTATTTAGGAGTCGATGAAAAACCGCGGCGGAAGACGCCTGCCGGATCGAGCATGTGGTGAGCGCAAAAAGCTTTCAGGCTATCAAGGATCACGTGACAAAAGGAAATGAATTGTTGGAAAATAGGAAAACAGGCGGTCCGGAGAGAAACCTTTTCTCTGCAGACCGCCTGTTTTTCTGTTTTTGTTTTGCTTTTACATAGTTTGTATTCTGTTCCGTTTCCTGTTAAAGCCGGCTCACACCTGAATCCGCCTTTGCCACCTCCTCACCAATCGCAAGGCGTACGTTATCCCGTCCGATGATGATTCCGTCTTTTCCTGCTGGAAAACACGGATATCGCTTCCCTCTCTGATCCCGTATTCATTTAAAAAATCCAGAATCTGGGGAGCGCCGAACATCCATTTGATCGTATAGTCGTCTCCCGCCTTTGCCTGTGCCAGTGACTGCATAACTGCACCCCCATTTCCGCATCACGCGGCCTGCGTGTTTTCGTTCTATGCGCTTTGAAACTATCCGCCTCTTTTACCCCAGTGTAACCATTTTTGCGCCGGTTAGTCAATGGCAATGAGGGTTAGGTACTTTTAATCTTTTATATTTGACGTGAAAGTCCGTCGATGCTCCAGCCTGCCGCTTTTTCGCGTATATTTACGTAATCTCTGTAGATTCCCTTCTCCTTTATCAGTGCTTCGTGATTTCCTCTCTGTACCACACGGCCATCGTCGATCACCAGAATCTGACCGGCTCTGATGGTATTTAACCGGTGGGCGATCACCAGAAGAGTCTTCCCTTTTACCAGCTCTGAAATCGCCTCCTGGATGAAGCGTTCATTATCGGCATCCACGCTTGCAGTCGCCTCATCGAGAATCACCACAGGAGCATCCTTTAAGATGCAGCGCGCAATGGAAATCCGCTGTTTTCCCCTCCGGAAAGAGCTCGTGCCGCCCTCCCCGATCACGGTGTCAAAGCCCTCCGGAAGCGCCGTGATAAAATCATAGCATCTGGCCTTCCTCGCCGCCTCATACACTTCTTCTTTCAACGCCTCCGTCTTTCCCATGCTGATATTCTGGTAAATTGTATCCTTGAAAGAGATATACCCTCTGGAATACCATGCTGATATGATCCATCAACTCCGCCAGCGGCACGTCACGGATATCTTCTCCTCTCATCCGGATGCATCCGGATTTCACGTCCCAGAAACGGGCCAGCAGGTTGGCTGCCGTCGATTTTCCGCCGCCGCTGGGTCCAACCAGGGCTGTCATTGTATTCGGCTGTATTCTGAAAAGTGACGTCCTTTAAAACCTCCTTCTCGTGATAGGCAAAGGTAACGTGATCGAACGCTATCTCCGCCTTGTGATTCCGCTCCGGAATGTGCTTTTTCCCCTCATCCGGCAGTTCTTTCTCCGCGCAGACGCTTTCAATCCGGTCAAGACAGCTGTTCATGACCGTGAGCCGCGTTGCCTCGCCGTACAGCGCCTTCAGCGGGCCAAATAAATCAAACACAAACAGAAGCAGTCCCATAAGGTACAGAATGGTCAGGGAACCGGTCTGCTGCAGATAGATGGACACACCGAACAACAGCGCCATTCCGCAGGCATAAATCAGGTTTAACCCCCTCTCCCACGGCGTCATCGCTTCCTCAAATCCCAGTGATTTGTCTCTCGACCACTTGAAATTATTGGAAAGCTCTGCGGATTTCTCTCCCAGCAGATTGTAGCTTTTGATGATGGCTATCCCCTCCGTAAAGGAGAGCACGGCGTCCGTAAGCTTCTCGCTCTGCTCCTGTCTGCCGGCGGCTTCCTTCATGGAGATCCGGTTCATTTTTCCGGCTGTGACCATCGCTGTCACGGTCACGAGCAGGCCGATGATCCCAGCCGCACATCGAGGAAGAAAGAAATACCGCCATGAGAGCTGCAGAAAAGGCGTAGCTCATCATATTAGCAATGGAGCTCATGGCGATCTCTTCCACAAAGATCATATCCGTGGTCAAAACCGAGCTGATCTTTCCGATATTTCCCGCCGTAAAGTACCCCATGGGCAGCTTCCGCAAATGAGCGCCCAGCGCCATCCTGCTCCGCAAACATCATATATCCGGCCCCACTCTGCAGCCGGTCGCTCATCAGCTGAAAAAATGCTTCCAGAAGCACGGACACACACAGCACGACAGCGGCGGTCACACAGTCTTCGGCCGTAATTGCGCCGGTATAAAACCGGGACAGCATGAGAAAGGCCACGCATAGAGGCATTTTTCGACAGAATCGCCTTCAGAACGGAAAACAGGAAGGCAGTCTCAATTCTGCCCCTGTATTTTTCCTGACAGCTTTAATATTCTCTGAAATAATGGAACCATTACCGTTCCTCCTTTCCGCCCGATACACGCCACTCTGCGCTCTCCATGGAAGCATTCCAGAGTCTCCGGTACTCTTCACTGTTTTTTAAAAGCTCGTCATGGGTTCCCCTAGGCTGCAATTCTGCCTTCCGCCATCACGCAGATCTGGTCGGCATTTTTCACAGAGGATAAACGGTGGGCGATGACCAGAAGTGTCTTTCCCTTTACCACCTGGGAGATGGCGGCCTCCATCTTCTCCTCATTTTCCGGATCCGTAAATGCGGTCGCCTCATCGAGGACTACGACGGGTGCATTCTTTAAAAAATGGCTCTTGGCCAGCGCTATTCTCTGCCTCTGGCCTCCCGACAGCTGTTTTCCTCCGTCTCCGGCCATCGTGTAAATTCCATCGGGAAGTTTTTCGATAAATTCCATACACTGGGCCTTTGCCGCAGCTTCGAGCACCTCTTCGTCGGTGGCAGTAAGGCGGCCGATCCTGATATTTTTCAAGCAAAGAGGTGTTGAATAAATACTGTTCCTGGGCCACGTAAGAGATTCTGGCGTTTAAGGCTTCCAGGCTCATTTCGCAGATATCCTGGCCGCCTATGGTGATGTTTCCTTCCTCAACATCGTAATAGTGAATCAGCAGCTTCGCCAGCGTGCTCTTGCCCGAACCGGATTCCCCACAAGGGCTGTCTTCTGACCTTCCCTCACCGTCAGGCTGACGTCGCGGATCACGGATTTCTCCTCGTAGCCGAAGGTTACGCGGTCGAACACCACGGTATTGTCCTTGCCGTGCCAGCCATCGGCGGTCTGTTTCAGAGGCTCTGCACCCAGCATCTGCTCCAGTGCATTCAGCTTATAATTGATCTGCGGCGGCGAGGGCAGGAAGCTCAGAGCCCTGAGGAGTGGAATTCCCAGGCTTGGGGACAGGCACATCACCAAATGAAATCCGGCAGGGAGGAATATCCTTTCAGCACAAACCAGGAACCCAGAGGCAGCGTCACAATCAGCGTGCACGGCAGAATACTGTTATAGGCCGCCATCCACGGCCAGCAGGCCTTATACCAGTCGAGCGTCAGATCCCGGTAGGCCAGCACATCTCTCTGGAACCGTTCATAGGATTCGCCATCCCTGTTGAACACCTTCACCACCTCCATGCCGTTGATGTATTCAATGATGGTATTGTTCATGACCTTGCCGGCCTCATAGTAACTCACCATCCGTTCTGGCCGATACGGTACATGACCATCATGGCCAGGAGGCCTGCTGGCAGAGAGGCGAGAGGCATAAGCGCCAGCTTCCAGTCCACAAAGAACAGAGCTGTGTAAACCACGACCGGAATCACCGTGTTGGCAAAGCCCTCTGGCAGCGCGTGGGCTGAAGCAGCTCCATGCTCTCTACATCATCTACAAACAGACGTTTGATACTCCCCGTCCCTTTCTCCTGAATCACCCCCAGCGGCAGCTTCTCCCATCCGGTTCTGAAGAGAAATATGGATTCTCATGAGGATGTTGTAGGCGGCTTCATGGGACAGGACAGCCCTTCACATACAGGCAGGCATGCAGCACCAGGCACACCAGCACGCCGGCTATCCGGACCGCCGCATACGACAAGTCCATGGGTTCTCCCTCAATCAGCGGCGCGATGATCTGGCAGGCAAAGATAAACGGGAGGACACTCATGAACACTCCCAGCAGGATGACCGCAGAAGCCAAAGGTCGTCTTTTGTAGGGCCCCGCGTACTCTAAAATCTTTTGAAACATATCCGATACCACTCCTTTCAACAGTAACTCCTGTCATGCCGGACTCTCCGGTATGAAAAAAGCACGTCGAGTTAGTTTTGTCTAACTTGACGTGTTATATTTACGGCGATAACCGAAGCATTTCTACCAAAAACGGTATATTTCTAACGGTTTTTCATTTTCCGGCGTACTCCTTGGGGGAGCACGCCGTATTTCTTTTTAAAAGAGGCGGAAAAATGGCTCATGTTGGAGTATCCGGACAGCGCGGCCGCCTGGCTTACATTCTTCTGTTCGGTCAGCAGAAGCGCCGCGTGCTCCAGCCTCCGCTCGATCAGATAGGAGTGTATGGTTTTTCCGGTTCCGAAAACAACCGGGCCAGCCTGGAGACGCTTACGCCTACCGCCCTTGCCAGCCGCTCGCAGTCCGGCGCATCGGTAAGGTGCCGGTCCAGAATCCGCTTTGCCTCCCTCACCGCTTCCTGATCGGTTCGGGTAATCCCACACAGTCTCTTTTGGGCCTTTCGGCATGTGAGAAGTTCCTTAAAGAGGCGGCGAGCAGTTCCAAGCTTTCCTTCCAGATAGAGGCGCCAATCCCGTCCTCATACCGCCCGGACTGTTCCAGTTCAGCCAGTATCCGGCAGATTCGGGCGTGATCTCAATACTCTCCACCGCAGAGCTGAACCGCTCCCGCCGATATCTCTTCCCTGCCTTCAAAATACGCGTTCTGAAGCCTGCGGTAAACCTGTACCGGAATCTGCACGCTTTAAACACGAAATCGCATTTTCCCGGATAGTATCCCCATGTGGTCCTGTCTCCGTTCCGATAGATATAGGCATTTCCTTTTTCCATGGAAACAGGTCTGGGGATCCCTCGATCTCCCAGACCATGCCCTGATTCATGCAGAATACAAACTGCACCTCATCTCTGTTGTTCTCTCCCCGCCTGTATACATGGACATCCTCTGGTAATTCATGCGCCAGTCCAGAAGGTCGATTCCTGTCTCGTATTTTTCCGGCAAATGGAAAACCGTCCGATTTCCTCCGGCGCATTTCTCAAAACCTCGTAGACCTGCTCCGATGGCATCTGTTCAAAAAAGATCGTTAAAATATCGGCTTGCATCCTGCACCTTGTATTCCTCCTTTTAGCGGGCCTTCCTTTGCCGGCTTTTCTTCTCTCCTATGCCAGCGCCTTTCCCATTCTCCTCGCAGGCGCTTTCCGCCTCCGCGTCCGAGCGTCATTGCAGATCACGCAGTCGCAGGCCAGTACAGCGCTATCCTCCCGGCAGGTCTCCTCCCAGTTTCTCATCCACTCGCCGTCTCCCCATCGTAGGAGCCGAAGAGCGCAATCTTCTTCCCTCTCAGCTTCGCCTTGCAGCTCAGGACATCGGCTCAAATTCGTCCTCCTCCAGCTGCTCACTTCCCATGGACGGGCAGCCGAATGCAACCGAATCAAATTCATCCATTTTGTCCGCCCCTGAATTCCGCAGACCGTATACAGCGAGACCTCCGCTCCTGCCGCCTGCGCGCCTTCCACCACTTTTGCCGCCATAGCCTCCGTATTGCCTGTTTCCGCTCCAATACACTACTGCTGTTTTGCTCATGTTTTAATCCTCTCTTCCTTTCTTTTTTACCAACCACAGTATTTTTGCTCCAGGGGCCGGACCGAACACCGGCACAAAGGGCAGAAAACGCCTTTATCTCGTATGAATTTTTTGCAGGTTAGTTTCAGCTAACTCAAAATAGTATAACATTGGGATTCCGTAAATACAAGTACCGCTATTTAACAATGTTTCTCACTATCTGAAGGAAAAGACCGGGGAGGCAAGGGCAGGCAGGGGGCATGAACAGTTCCCCCTGCGACGGCAGACAGCCTTAAGAATATCAATTGTCATGTACTTTTCTGTAATATTATGGTATTATTTTCTATATTTTTCACTGTTTTTTCTCTTACCAAAACAAGGTAATAAAAAGCAAAAATACACTCAGGAAGGTTTTATCACATGTTAAATACAATTGAATCCATCAACAATGCCGTGAACAATTTTTATCTGGGGAGTCCCCGCCATGATCTGCATCATCGGGTGGGGCTCTATCTGAGTATCGCACCAATTTTCTGCAGATCCGCAAATTCTCTATGCGATCCGGGTTACCCTCGGCCGGATGTTCCGTAAACGGGACGCATCCGACGGTACCATGACGCCGTTTCAGGCGGTCTGTACGCTCTGGCGCCACGGTCGGCACCAGGCAATATCGCCGGAGTGGCCGGAGCCATCGCCATCAGGCCGGTTCCGTCTTCTGGATGTGGATCTCCGCGATTCTGGGGATAGTGTACAAAATTCTCTGGAGGTAACTCTGGCCGTGCATTTCCGCGAAGTAAATGAGAAAGGCGACCTGGTTGGCGGCCCCATGTACTACATAAAGAACGGTCTTGGGAAAAACTGGCGCTGGCTGGCCACTCTGTTTTCGGCCTTCGGAGTCCTCACCGTGTTCGGAACGGGCAATGCCACTCAGGTAAACACCATCACAACCGCCATCAATTCCGCACTGATGAATTATCATTTGATCGATGCACTCTGCCCGCACCACCAGTCTTATCATCGGAATCATTCTGGCGGCTCTGGTAGCTCTGGTCCTTCTCGGCGGCATCAAACGAATCGGAAGCGTGACGGGAAGCTGGTTCCCTTTATGGCGCTGTTTTTATATCGTGCTCGCTGTCGGAGTAGTTCTGCTTAACATTAACCGGGTTCCCGCTGTATTCTCCTCTATCGTATACGGCGCCTTTAATCCGGCGGCTGTCACCGGCGGGTGGTCGGAACCTTCTTTATGAGTATGAAAAAAGGCGTCTCCGGGGCATCTTCTCCAACGAAGCCGGCCTTGGTACAGGTTCCATTGCCCATGCATGCGCAGACACGAAAAAGCCGGTCAAACAGGGCTTTTTCGGTATTTTGAAGTATTCGCCGACACCATTGTCATCTGCACGCTGACCGCATTTGTCATCCTCTGCAGCGGTGTTCCGGTTCTTACGGGGAAGCGGCCGGCGCAGAATTAACCATTCTCGGGTTTACTTCCACCTACGGCAGCTGGGTTTCCATTTTTACAGCCAGCTGCCATGTGCTGTTTCGCATTTTCCACCATCATCGGCTGGGATTATACGGTGCCAGATGTATCGGTTCTTGTTTTCCTCACGCATTATCAAAGCGTTCATGATCGTCTACTCTCTGGTCGCAATCCTGGGCGCCACCATGGATTTAGGGATGCTCTGGAGCATCGCCGAAACTTTTAACGGCCTGATGGCAATTCCAAACAATTGCGGTTTTCCTGCTGTCAGGTACTGTGGTAAAACTGGTCAGGGAATATTTTGACGGGGAAGGAAAGGATAACCAGAGATTTAAAAGAATATTGAATTGATTCTTGACATACCTCGATTTTCTATGTATCATGATATTATTATGTATACATAGGAACTCAGGTATTTATTATTAACTGATAAATGTCTTCTGCAGAACATCTTTTAGAAAACAGTTTAAACGGAGGCGCTATGGACAAAAACTATATATGGCAGTAGGCTCTTCCATGCTGATATTAAAGCTTTTGGAACAGCAGGACATGTATGGCTATCAGATTATTAAGGAACTGGAAAAAAAAGAAGCGAACGTGTTTTTACTTTGAAGGAAGGAACGCTTTATCCTCTCTTTGCACGCGCTTGAGCAGGAGGCGCGGTCATCTGCGAACAGAGAACTGCGGAAAATGGCCGCGGCCGGAAATATTACATCATAACCGACAATGGCCGCAGGCTTTAAACGAGAAACTGAAAGAATGGGATTCCTTTCAGACAGCAGTAAATCAGGTGATCGGAGGTGTTCTGTTTGGATAAACCTCCCATAAAATTTCGATCAGCAAAGGAATTATGAGGAAGCCTTCTTAGACGATGTAGCGGAACAGATTGCCTATAAACCGCTGAGGCCGGCAGTGGTAAGGAATTGAAAGACCATATCGAAGACAGAACGGAAGAATATCTGTCAGAGGAATGACCGTAGAAGACGCGGTCAAAAGGCAGTGGACTCCATGGGCGACGGCGTTGCCATCGGCACCGGGATCAACGCGGTCCGCCGCGTCCAGTCAAACCGTCTTCTGATCCTTCTGACCGCACTGCTCCTCTTCACCGGACTCGCCGCAGAAAGCTGGACGGCCATGATACCGGAACTGTCCCTTCGGGGAATTCGTTTCTATCTGACGGGCACAATCCTCCTGGTATTCGCAGTGTTGAAAGGATATCCGCTCCTTATCCGTTACCAGAAACGACTGCTTATTCTGGCCGCAGCTGTATTTTCTGCGGAAGCCGTACTTCTGCAGATGATACACTTTGATCTGATACCTGATATCGTCTGGAACACGGCATACATCATACCTTGGCATATGATTGATTACTATACGCTCCTGCTGTCCGGCCCCCGTTTTCGTCATTTTTTCTCTACCGGATACGAAAGCAGGAAAATCAAGCCATGACTGCCGCTTTTCTTCTCACTGCGGGGCAGTCCTTATCCATTACTTTTACATACAAAAGCTTTTACTCTGGCTGAGATAGTCATCTTTCTGTTTTCCATGATCGGGAGTATAACATACATGGTCTGCCGGGGGTATTTTCGCCGGAAATAAAAGAAAACTTCTGCTTCGCACAGCCGTCGGGAGCGTGGTTCTCCTTCTGGTTTTATGGAATGCTTCCGGCCAGTCCGGTATTTTCAGGCATTTGTAAACCCGGAGGCAAATGCCCGCGATACTTCAGACGATTCCTATAACGGTGTTCTGATTCGGAATCTTCTGTCCAAATCACCGGCTGCCGGCAGTCTCTCACTCACTCCGGAGGAACTGATGGAATACGGAACCGGCAGTGGTATTTCACCTATGGAGATGCTAAAGCGACGGCAGAAGGAAAAAAGCCGTTTTCCGAACATCACTGGATCACCTTTCCACGATAAGTCGAATCACTTTATGGAACATTCTGCCCCAGCATTACGCGAACAACTATCTTCTGGCCGTATTCATACTACAGTTCGGCTGGCTTGCCGGCATCTGCTGCTTGCAGTCATAGCCGTCTTTTATGTGATCCTCTTCTCCTGCATCCTGCGGATACGCGGGGCGCTCGCCGGGGCGGTGTCCTTTCACTGCGGGCTTTGCCTGCTGTTTCGAGCGTACTCTATATTCGAAACTTCGGTTTCCAATACGGAAGCTTTCCCAATCTTCCAATGGTTTCGGAGGGCCGGTTCAGTATCCTTGTCAATATGCTTCTGCTCGGATTTATCCTTTCAGCCTGCCGATATGACCGGGTCATCGATACCAGCTGCAGACAGAAAAACAGCCTTCTTTTAAAAGGCTTCCCACACAGGAAGCCGGATATGGTTTAGCAGCGGGTACAAAAAACAGGTAACTGATGAAATCATCACTTCTTTTCATCAGTTACCTGTTTCTATTATCTTTAGTTTCTATTATCTTTTTCCATTCAGCAATACATACCGTTCTTAGTACAGCTTCGCTCCTGCGGAATCCTGTCATCCACCATCAGAAGATTCAGTCCCTCATGACCATCTTCCTCATGTACCGCTGAAATCAGCATACCTTCGGAATCAATGCCCATCATCTTTCTCGGCGGCAGATTAACAATGGCAATCGCCGTCCTGCCAATCAGATCTTCCGGCTCGTAATACTCATGAATACCGCTTAAAATCGTGCGTTTCCGGTCTGTTCCGTCATCCAGAGTGAACTTTAAGAGCTTCTTTGACTTCGGCACCACCTGCAGGCTTCGAATCTTTACAGCCTGTAATCGGACTTGGCAAAGGTATCAAAATCAATCATTTCTTCAAACAACGGTTCAATCTTCACATTGGAAAAATCAATCTTTTCAACAGGCTTTCCTCTGTCACTTCAGCCTGCAGCTGCCTTTTCCGCCTTTTTCCCACTCTCAGAACCGCCCAGGCTCTTCATCGTCGGGAACAGCAGCACATCACGGATTGCATAGGAATCCGTCAGCGCATGTACAAAACGGTCAATTCCGATTCCGATTCCGCCTGTCGGAGGCATACCGATCATCAGAGCATTTAAGAAGTCCTCATCCATGGAGTTGGCTTCCTCATCGCCTGCGGCCTAACACTTCCTGCGCCTCAAAACGGACTCTCTGGTCAATCGGATCGTTTAACTCCGGAGTAAGCGTTGCCATCTCACGCTTCGTGAACAGCTCGAAACGCTCCGTATAGTCAGGATCATCCGGCTTTCTCTTGGTCACGGGGAAATCTCCACCGGGTGGTCCATGATAAAGGTCGGCTGTACCAGATGTTCTTCCACAAACTCTTCAAACAGCATGCTTAAGATGTCGCCCTTCTTATGACGCGCTTCATACTGGATGTGGTACTGGTCTGCCAGCGCCTTTGCCTCTTCGTCTGTATGGATCTCCGTAAAATCAATCCCTTATATTTCTTCAGCGCATCGACCATGGTAATACGCTCAAACGGCTTCGATAAATCGATTTCCAACGCCGTCGTATGTCACGACTGCGGTTCCCAGTACCTTTAAGGCAACGGAACGGAACAGATCCTCGACCAGGTCCATCATACCGTGGTAATCCGTGTAGGCCTGATATAATTCCATTAAGGTAAACTCCGGATTGTGGCGGGTATCTACGCCCTCGTTGCGGTATACACGGCCAATCTCGAAAACTCTCTCAAGTCCGCCTACGATGAGTCTCTTCAGATACAGCTCCAGAGAAATTCTGAGTTTCACATCCTCGTCCAGCGCATTGTAATGAGTCTCAAACGGTCTTGCAGCACGCACCGCCTGCGTTGGCGACCAGCATCGGGGTCTCCACCTCCATGAAGCCCTGATCGTCTAAATGATCCCGGATTGCTTTGATAATCTGGGGAGCGCTTCACGAAGGTGTCACGCACCTCCGGATTCATGACTAAATCCACGTAACGCTGTCTGTAGCGAAGGTCTGTATTGGTCAGGCCGTGGAACTCTCTCAGGAAGAATCTGAAGGCTCTTGGTCAGCAGAACCACGCTTGTGGCATGGATCGAAATCTCACCGGTCTTCGTGGTAAATGCGGTTCCTCTTAATGCCGACAATATCGCCGATATCCAGCTTCTTGAAATCCTTATAGGACTCCTCGCCGATGCTGTCTCTGGCTACGTAGGTCTGGATAGTTCCCTTTTAAATCCTGGACGTTGCAGAAGGAGGCCTTTCCCATCACACGCTTGGACATCATACGTCCTGCCACGGAAACTTCCTTTCCTTCCCATTCCTCATAATGCTCCTTAATATCACTGCTGTGTACCGTTACATCATACTTTGTAATCTTAAACGGATCCTTTCCCGCTTCCTGAAGCTCCGCCAGCTTATCGCGGCGCACCTTCAGAAGCTGGTTTAAATCTCTTCCTTAACCTGGTTCTGGTTCTGCTGTTCTGCCACTTATATACACTCCTTTGTGAACTTGACTTTTCGATTTATGATACTCTCTGGATCTCCAGCACCTTGTACTGGATCACACCGGCCTGGGTTTCCACATCTACGACATCACCGGCTTTTTTGCCCATCAGTGCCTGGCCTACCGGAGACTCGTTGGAAATCTTGTTCTGCAGGCTGTTTGCCTCGGTGGAACCCAACGATCTTGAACTCCATCTCCTCGTCCTCATCCACGTCGTAAACCTTTACCTTACAGCCAATGTTAATCTTATCCAAATCAATCTCGTCTTCCACGACAACTTCCGCGTTCTTCAGCAGCTTCTCAAGCTCTTCGATTCGAAGCTCGATGTCTCTCTGCTCATCTTTCGCAGCGTCATACTCTGCATTCTCCGATAAGTCGCCCTGCTCCCTGGCTTCCTTAATCTTCTGGGCAACTTCTTTTCGTTTGACTACTTTTAAGTTCTGAAGCTCATCCTCATATCTCTTAAGGCCTTCATATGTTAAAATATTTTTCTTATCTGCCATGGTTTTACTTCCTCCTGGTTTAATTCTCGCTCTTTCGCATTCAAAGTATTATATCTTAAACGTCCCGGATTGTCAAGAATTCCGCCTATTTTCCCTTGCAAATGGCAAGCGTTTCATCCTCCGCTTCCAGGACAAACCGCAGATACGTCCTGTCATCGAAGCTGTGAAATCCCGGGGCTATTCCTTTCGGTCCTTTAAACCGGAACATGCACATGGGATCCGTCTCCTTCACCTCCCGGATGACGGCTTCGCTCTCCGCAAGATTCCCGAAAAGCTCCGGGTATCCGTCGCTCGCCAGCACTACCTCTTCTCCGGGCCGAACCGGATATACCCGGGTGTGTTCTTCATGGATCGGAAACCCATCCAGCACATCGTAGGAATATTCCCCGTCACCATTGGCAAAACGGCACTCTCCCACCAGAAGCGGCATAATGTACTCACGACCCGTATCATGCTCCGCCAGCTCCTCAAGCGTCTTTCCGGCGCGCCAGCTCCAGCTGGTTGTAAGCCGATCTGACACCCGCGGTCAGTTCATCCATCACCGTCGTCTTCCTGTAAAGCCTGCCGCCGATCATACACTGGCAATCCCCAAAGCACCAGACCCCCCGGCGCATACGGCTGTATGCAACAAGAACAGCCTGAGGACGCTCCTCTCTCACCCGTTCCAGAAGCTCCGGATGTTCCAATGCCTGAAATGAGGCCGACCGCAGCGCATGATTTAAACAGGAAACAGCTTCTTGCGCACTGCAGTCCTCCGGAAGCGTTTCCAGTGCACCCAGAAGTACATCTTTGGCGAATCGGCCCCCTGTCTTTTCCCCTGGCCACAAAGGCTTCCTTTGCTGGTCACCCCATCGATAACCGCAAAATAATGACGGCCTGTATAAAGGCCATCCTCACACAGTTCCTGGTTCGGATGCTTTGCCTGGATCCATGTTTCAATAATCCGCTCTCCCATTCAGAACACTCCTCCTCCCGTTTGTTTCCGGTTCATTTTCCCATACAGCCAGTCTCCGCAGCAAAACCGCCCCGCAAACAGGGGTACAGAGAAATACGAAATGGCAGGTTTTCTCCCTGCCATTCGCTGTCGGAAGCATCTGCTCCCCGCTCATACCGTATGATACCAGTTGGTAGTATACCACAAAACAGGAATAATAACAATGTCCTGCCATCATTCTGAAGCCCTGTTTTCTCCTTTTTTAATCAGAAAAATTCCGCTTTTCTTTCCTTAAAGCGCCCCGTCCCTTTCATGGAATCGTACTGAAGAAGCCCGGCGAAAAATACAAGCGCCATGCCCTGTCCCCAGCCCTGAATCCATTTGCGGGAAATACTGCGGTAGCCTTCCCTGTCCTTCATCACCGCGGTGCCGCCGGAGACATTCGTCACGCGGCCGTCCTCCGTCACATTGGCCAGGAGACCCTGTACTGTTTTGTTTACATATTTTAAATACAGCGGGTTCTTTTTCGCCAGCATCGCCGCGGCAATCCCGGCAGAGGCGGACACTTCCTCATAGGATTCGCCGTCATCCAGAAGCGTGCGCCATAAACCGGACTCCGTCTGGTACAGCTTCAGCGCAGATAGCTGCTCATTTAAGCTTCCCGCAATCTCCAAATACTCCGGATATAAATAGCATTCCGGGAGAATATGGGATACCCGGGACATGGTATACGCCGCCCAGCAGTTGGCCCTTCCCCAATAGAAGCCGCTCATATGGTCCTTTGTAATATTGTTGTAGCCGTGATACCACAGTCCGTTTTTCTCGTCCTGCAAATACTGAATGTGCCAGTACCACTGTTTCAGCGCATCCGCTGTCAGCTCGGGTCTGTCAAGCAGCACGCCTGCCCGCAGCAGAAACAGCGCGGCCATAAAAAGCGTGTCCGCCCAGCACTGTTCCGGGAAATCATTGTCCGCCGACACGGTATGCTGCAGGACGCCGTCTCCGAACCGAAGCGCCTCATGTTCCAGGTAATCCACCTTGGCCTCGATGATATCTCTGTAAAGCTCCGAACCGGTGTGCTGATAAAGCGTCAGCAGCACATGCCCCATGGCGCAGGTATTAACCGTAAATCCGGGAAGTCCAAGATCGATCAGTTCATCCACCCCTCTCCTTCATACGGTCCAGATACTGCTGCTTCCCTGTCGCCTCATACGCCTCTGCGATGCCGTAATAGGCGACACCGCAGGGCCAGTCCCATGTCATATCCATCCGCATGGTGCGCTCCACGATCCGGTCCATGGTCTCTTCGATGACTATCTCTGTCAAATTCCAGTTTCCCCATCTGCCTGTTCCTCCATCTTCTTCAACAGCTTTTTCTTCTTTCTTTCTCTTCCATTTCCTTCATCCTTATCCCTTTAAGTCCGCTGGTACTGATTCCCTCGACCAGATATTTCTGGAAGAAGATAGAAGATAATCACTGACGGAAGAATGGATAGGGAAGCCATGGCAAACATTGCACCGTAATCCGAGGAAGAGCCCGGATCACAGAACAGCTTTAACGCAAGGCTGACCGGATACTTAATGGACTTATTGATGTAAAGCAGTGCAGAGAGGAAGTCATCCCATCTCCACATGAAGGAGAAGATTCCGCCGGTTACCAGAGCCGGCGTAATTAACGGAAGGATTACCCTTGCAAATATCTGTGGATAGGAACAGCCGTCAATCTTGGCCGCCTCGTCCAGTTCCTTCGGAATTCCGTCGATAAAGTTCGTCATCAGGTAAACGAAAAATCCCTGGATCGCAAAGAAATACGGCACAATCAGCGGTAAGTAGCTTCCCACCCAGCCAAGCTTCTGGTACCAGAGGTACTGCGGGATCATTAAAACCTGTGCCGGAAGCATCATGGAGAGCAGCATCGCCGCAAACAGTATTTTCTTTCCCCGGAATTCAAATCGTGCGAATCCATACGCCACCACCGCAGATGAAATTACGGTTCCAATCGTGGCGATTACGGAGATAAACAGGGAATTTTTAAAGAATACCAGAAACGGCACCTTTGCAAAGCCCTTCAGTCCGTTTATGTAATTATCCAGCGTAAACGGATTGGGGATCAGGCTCCCGGCCGTCTGGAAGATGGTTTTCGTCTCCTTAAAAGAACTCATGAACATCCAGATCAGCGGATAAATCATGAGAATGCCAATGCCGAACACGATGACATGGTATACGATATCGCGAATTCTTTTCTTTGCCTTCATAATTAAAGCCCTCCTTCGTATACCCAGAATCTCTTCGTCGCAAACAGGAACAGCGTGATCATTCCGATCATGGCCAGCATAACCCAGGCCAGAGCCGCGCCGTATCCGGTGTTATAGAACTCGAAGGACTGCTGGTACATATACACCGTGTAAAAAAGGGTGGAATTCATCGGTTTTCCCTGGGTGATGATATAGCTCTGCGTAAAGGCCAGGAAGCCGTTGATCATCTGCATAACCAGGTTGAAGAAGATCGTCGGTGTCAGAAGCGGCAGCGTAATCCGGAAGAATTTGGAGATGCCGTTAGCACCATCCACATTGGCCGCCTCGTACAGAGACTGTGGAATCTGTTTTAACGAGGACAAGAAAATCAGCATGGAGGAACCGAACTGCCATACCGCCAGGATAATTAACACCCAGATCGCCGTCTTCGTGTTGCCCAGCCAGGACATGGTACAGTTAATTCCAACCGCCTGAAGCAGCTTGTTGATCACGCCGTCCGTGGCAAACATACGCTTCCACAGAATAGCGACCGCAACGGAACCGCCGATGATGGATGGAAGGTAATAGGCCGCGCGGTAAAAACCGGTCAGCTTCGTGCTCTTCAGCAGCAGCATCGCCACAATCAGCGCAAATAAAAGACGCAGCGGTACAGACACAAACGCAAAGAAGAAGGTGACCTTAATGGATTTATAGAATGTCTCATCCGCAAACATAGTCTTGAAATTCTGCAGGCCCGTGAAGACGGGCGGAGACAAAATATCATAGCTGCAGAAGGAATAGTACAGTGAAATTCCCATCGGCACTATCATAAACAGCAGGAATCCGATGGTAAACGGCATGGTAAAAATCATTCCCGCCGTGCGCTCATTATTCATAGCTTTTTTCAGCATTTTCATAGATCTGCTCCGATTTTTTTCCCAATTATTTTGATCAGAAATTTCTATCCTGATTCCCCTGAAAAAGGGTGCCCCATATGTCAGATTTTATCGAAATGGGGACACCCTCAAAATGTTTTCAATTAACAGCCTGTTATTTAGCCTTTTCTGCCATGATCTTATTTCCCTCGGTATAAAGCTGCTCTGCCGCTTCCTCCGCAGTCAGTTCGCCGTAGCATACCTTCTCACCCAACTTATTGATTAAGTCGGATACCTCTGCGCTTCCGTTGGGATACGGAGGGTTGATCTGAGAAGAATTCGGTGTCACCACATCATTGATGAAGCTGATTACCTTCTGATCGCTCTCTGTCAGAGACGGAGCCAGTTCCTCGGCAACCTTGGATGAGATCGGCACGCCTCTCTCTGCCAGAAGAATCTCGTTGCAGTCCATGGAATTGGTCCAGTAATCAATAATCTTAGCACCGGTAACCGGGTCCTTGGAATCCACGGATACGGAGAAGAGCTGGGACGGTTTTAAGAAGTTGGACTTTTTCGGTCTTTGGACGGCCATGTGGTCAAGTCTAATTCCATGTCTTCCGGAGCCGCATTGGTAAACGCCGCATACTGGTTTGACCAGCAGAACGCCACCCATGACATGGTTTCCGGGCTGGAGCCGTAGATCAGGGGATCCTGCTCGATGGAACCCGGTGTCAGTTCTGCGAATACGCTCGGTTCAATGTACCAGCCTTCTTTTACGCCATCTTCATATACCTTATAAAATGGAACGAATTCGTCAGCGCTGTCTACGCCCAGTTTTCCTTCGTCAAAGAGCACATGGCCGTCATAGCCGCGGATCATGGCCTGTAAGATTTCCTGGGATACACCGTATGCCATGTTGGTCTTGCAGCCGGTCTTTTCGTAGATTTCCTTGCTGACCGCTACAAATTCATCCAGCGTCATATTGTCTTTAATTTCCACTCCCGCCTGGTCGGTGATGGTCTTGTTGTAAACCATGGCCGGCGCGTTGATTCCGATTGCGATGGAGTAGACCTTTCCGTCAACCGAACCGGAATTTATGATGTCCTGGCTGCAGTTGTCCACATTCAGGGTTCCATCTTCGATATAAGGAGTCAGATCAACCAGAAGGTTGTTGGAAACGTACTGATCCAGGTAAGCGTAATCCATCTGAATGACATCGGGAAGCGAATGGCCTGCTGCCGCGGTCGCCAGCTTGTTCCAGTAATCCGACCACTCGGAGAACTGACCGTCGAATGTCACGCCCGGATTCAGCTCTGAATATTTGTCAAGCGCAGCCTGTGTTCTCTCATTTCTCGTCTGGTTGCCCCACCAGGCCACCGTCAAGGACGCATCGCCGGAAGCCGCCGCCGTCGTATTTTCAGCCGCCGCACCTGCGGTTGTCTGGGAATCCGCTCCCGTTGTGCTTCCGCTTTCCGCCGCACCGCCGCAGGCCGCCAGGGATACCGCCGCCATGGAAGCGGCCAGGACTACTGCCAATTTCTTCTTCATTTTCATATCCTCCATCTCTTTTCTTTAAACGGTGTTGTTCTTCCGTTTGTTTGTAAGCTTATTATAAACTGGTTTCTTCCAATACCGGTATAAATAAAACCGACTTCCTTTTAGAAAAAACCGACTTTCCTCTCTGAAATCTTGAGTTTGCAGCCCAATTATTATATACTGGCCATGTACCATTTGTAACCATGTTTTTCCGGTTCAACAGAATCTTTAATATAGAAAGAAGCAGGGCAATTTCCATGAAAAAGCGTGCAGAAGCCATTCAAATAAAGTTCCTTACCTTGTTCAAAAACCTCTCCCTGAGATGGAAGATTTTCTTTATTGTGCTGTTAAACGTGGTCTCCCTCCTGCTGTTTTCCTTCATCGGCTTTACCATACTTTCAAAGACCTACAACGAACTGCTGTACCGGTCCATCGCAGGTAATCTGAGTTTTTCGGCCAATACCATCTCTGCAAACTTAAAGGATGTGGAGCGCCTGTCCTCCATTATCCTGTCGACGCCGTCCATTCAGACTTCTCTCTCCGCAATCCACGAATCGGAGGATGCCGTGGTCCGTTCCAATGCCAACAGAAGCATTAACACCGCCCTTTCATCCTATTATGAGACCTTCCGTCAGAACGGAGTCTCCTATATCGTCCTGTTTAACGACAACTTTTCCAACGCAACCAACTGGGCCGCCTACGAAAGGACTGACCGGGCTTTTATCGATCATGCCCTGCAGAATGCGGCGGCCGGCGACGGCGCGGTCAGCTGGACCACCGGAGGCGGCAGCACTTCCGGCCTCTTTCTGGGGAGAAATATCAGGAAAATCGAAGGCCTGGATTTTTCTACCATCGGAAGGCTCCTGATCTATGTGGATACCGACAGACTGATTAACACCATCAACCGTTCTTTTCAGACCTTCGATACCGGATACTACATCCTGGCAGACGGCCCGGATACCATCTACTCCTCCTCCGGGCTCTCCAAAGACCTGGTAAACCGGACGCTCCTGCTGGAGGATGATACCTACCAGACGCTGCAGGCGGACAATCACACCTATTTCGCAGTCAGCAGTAAGATTCCGTATTACGACTGGCGCTATATCAGCCTGATTCCGTTTGACTCCATCATTCACTCCATCGGACGCTCCGCGAAGATCATTCTCGGCATCATGGTGCTCGGCATTCTGACTGCACTCGCTTTGACGCAGTGGCTGATTTACTCTATCCTGCGCCATTTCAACGCTCTGATCGTCAAGATGGACGTCTTCAGTAAGAATGAACTCACGCTGGAGCAGTCCGCCTACGATTACAGTACCCGCAATGATGAGATCGGACGGCTCCATCAGCGTTTTGACCGGATGGCAACCAGGATACGGACCCTGGTGGACACCAATTACAAAAATGAACTGCTGCGCAAGGAGGCCCAGATCAAGGCGCTGGAGTCCCAGATCAACCCTCATTTCCTCTATAACACGCTGGAATCCATTAACTGGAGGGCAAAGGCGTCCAAAAATGCGGAAATATCCATGATGGCGGAATCTCTGGAACGCTGCTCCGCTCCACACTCAGCAATCACGAGTCCCTGGTGGAGCTGGACTATGAGCTGGAACTGGTGCGCGCCTACATTACCATACAGAAAATACGGTTCGAGGACCGCTTGGACTTCGTCTCCCTGGTGGATGACGATCTGCATCATATCCTGATGCCGCCGCTGACCATACAGCCGCTCATAGAAAACGCCATCCGCTACGGCATGGAGGAGATGACGGAAGCCTGTCACATAGAGCTTCTGGTGCGCCACGAGGGCGATCAGGTGTTAATCCGGGTAAAAACAACGGTTCCGTTTTTGAAGAAGACCTTTCTCGAAAAATTAAAAAGCCGGGAAAAACAGCCGAACGGCTTCGGCATCGGTCTCATGAACATTGACCAGCGCATCCGCCTGCTGTTTGGCGACACATACGGTCTGGAACTTAAACAATGAAGACGACTGTGCCACCGCCGATATCCATATTCCATTTCAAGTCAAGGAGAACTGATACTATGCTGAAACTGATCATTGCAGACGATGAGCGCATCATCCGGGAAACCATATCCACAATCATAGACTGGAGCCAGTACGGGATTGAACTGGCCGGTCTCTGCTCCAACGGAATCGAAGCGTACGACATGATCTTAGATGAATCGCCGGATCTGGTTATCACGGATATCCGTATGCCCGGCATGAACGGACTGGAGCTGATCGGCCGGATCTGCGAGACGGATCTTGACACGCAGTTCATCCTTCTCTCCGGCTACGGGGAATTTGAATACGCCAAGCAGGCCATGAAATACGGAGTCCGCCACTATCTTTTAAAGCCCTGCAATGAACAGCAGATCATTGACGCCGTAAAAGAAAGTGTCAGTGACTGCTACGCCAAACGCCAGGCGCGCAGGATTCTGGACTCCCAGTTCAGTCAGGCGGACAGCATCCGCCACAATGTGGTCTCCAGTATCATCAACGACGCCCTCTATCTGGAAAAGCCGCTGGAGGAGATCATTCCGACCTATGAACCTTACATGGACTTTTACTTTACCCCCTACCGCCTGTTTTACATTTACTATCTGGAACAGGAAAATCTGGAAGAATTTCTGGGACTTTTAAGCGATTTTGCCCAGAACTGTCTGCCGCAGGTCAGCATCTACGGAATCTATGTGCGAAATACCTTTTTGATCTTCTGTCAGGATATTTCCTTTGACTTCGACCAGCTGGAGGCAAAGCTTGACAGCGTCAGCCTGGAAGGCCAGCACACCAGCCTGGAGCTTCATATGGAGACGTACTCCGATTTAAAAGGCCTGTTCGCCATTGTGCTCGAGAAAATCCGCAGATTCAGCACCTTTTACTTCGTAAATAACGATCACGCCTTATGTACCTGCAACTATACCGCAATCACCCAGGAGACTGAAAATTACTGCCGCGCCATTGCCGAGGGCAGCGCCTCTGCCATGGAAAAGCCTCATGGAACTGATCTCCGATATCATGGACATCCGGTTCCTCAAACAGCTGTCCGGCAGTATGTTCCTGAAAATCACGCTCGGCAACCCGAATATCTCCGGCTCCGGCCTCACGGAGTGGCTGATGCAGGCCGAGGGGAGACGGATCTTGACGCGCTGAAGGAATCCGTCTTTCAAAAGCTTACAGAGCTTATGGGGGAGGCTCCAGAACGGAGACCGTCAGCAGCATGATGCGGCAGATTTTTACGTATATCAGGAAAATCTGGAGAATCCCAACCTGACGCTAAAGTACATTGCGGAGCAGTATTTATATATGAATGTAGACTATGTATCCAGAAAATTTCAGAAGGAGACCGGCATACGCTTTTCCGATTACCTGACCAATGAGCGGATTCAAAAGGCAAAGGAATATATCGAAACCGATGGAATGGACCGGATTTCGGACATTGCCGAGCGGGTCGGCTTCGGCAACAATCCACAGTATTTTTCCCAGCTTTTCAAGAAAAAGACCGGGATGGCGCCCAGCGCCTACATCACCGGCTTACGCGGACCGTCCGGCCCAGCGGAACCAGAGCGTATTTGAAAATTCATTTCAGGAGGAACTTTAAGATGAAGTATCATTTTCAGCCATTTTTTTCACAATACAGCCGCGGACCATCTCACGACTGGCTCCGAGCGGCTTGACATACCGGAGCTGTCAGACGGCTTTGACCCATCGCTTCTTTCTTTAGCCAACGGCATCGAAGGAAGTATGATTCCCAACAGCTATATTACAGAACGGGTCCCCTGCGGGCTCTACGCGGTTCATATCGCACTGACCGCCGTGGATGTGGAACAGCTCTTTCTCTTCACCGGACGAAAACTTTTGCGGGATATCATCTCCTTAAAGAAGGGGGAACGGTACGAGCGTACCTTTTACCAGTCCATAGCCGGGATTATTCCGCGCTATCACGAAGCGTACTATCCGGTAGAAAACCTCTTTGTTACGCTCTGTACCCCGGAGCCCGGCGCTGTCCGGATCGATGCTTGTTATGCCGAGGCGGCCGGTGTGGTCGAGGCAGCCGGTGCGGTCGAGGCAGCCGGTGCGGGCGAAGCAGCCGAGGCAGCTAATGTGTCCGACGGCGTAACGACAGTCTATCTCTGCGGGGATTCCACAGTCACAGACCAGGCCGCGGAAATCCCTTATCTTCCGGGTGCCTGCTACGCCTCCTGGGGCCAGGCGCTTCCGGCGTTCTTAGACGGCAGAATCGCCGTGGAAAACCAGGCACACTGCGGGCTGACGACGGAAACCTTCCGCCAGGAAGGCCACGTATGGACATCGTAAAGCGATTTCTCCGTCCGGGTGACTTCTGCCTGTTCCAGTTCGGCCATAATGACCAGAAGCTTCCCCATCTGCTGGCCGACAGGGAGTATCCCGTCAATCTCCGAAGATACATAGAAGAAGTCCGGAACCTCGGCGGAATTCCCGTGCTGGTGACCTCTCCCGGACGCAACATCTGAAAGAGGACGGCACCTACCATGAGCTGTTGGCAGAACACGTGCAGGCGGTAAAGATGGGCCGTTTCCACGAATACCCCAGTCATCGACCTGCATGAGTTTTTCGGTACGTTTCTATGAAAAGACCGGCATGGAAACGCTCCTGCGGATATTTCCATCCCGGTGACTACACCCACACCAATGAGTATGGCGCGTGCCTGTTTGCTTCCTGCATCGCAGCCGGACTCGGCCGGATATTTCCTGAAGTATTTCATGTAACCGCCGGTCCTCCGACTTCCCCCCGGAAAATCTCTGGGATCTGCTGGACAGCCAGAACAACCGTGCCGGCGGTACGGAACAGAAGGAACAGTTTGATGCGATGGAAAAATCAACTGCTGCGCTGTTGAAAGCGTTGAAGAGGCGGATCAGGCATCAGCAGAGAGGACAGACGCCGAAGGTGAGTTGTGCGGAATCTCACCGGTTACGGCTGTATCCGATAAATGCCTGGAAGGCTTCTACATCTGTATTTAAAATTAACGTTTCATCAAATCCTATTTCTTCAAAGCAGCTTTTCAGCCAAACAAAATTTCCTACATCACTGGGATCATGGCATCTGAATTTACAATGACAGGAACTTCAGACTGCCGGCAAAGGCAAGCATGGTCTTGTAATTTTCCCACGCAGTTCAAGCTTATCCTTTTTTCTTAAAGAACTGTTGTTTTTTCTAAAGCAACGTGATACTGTTTTGCGGCTTGTACGAGTCTTCCATAATCCAGTGGTGTATGATCATCATCCGGATGGGAAACAAGAACACTTTGGGATAGCCATACACTGAATTAAATTATCCGTATTTTAATTTTTCCCTCATTTTTATAACACTGCGTATGGATTCCTGCTATTGCATAATCCAACTTTTTCTATATATTGCTGCTCAAGGGAAAGCAGCCGCCTTTCAGGACGTTTATTTCACAGCCATGCAAAATTTCCACGCCGTACAAATTCTGGGTATCGCCTGAAGATTATTATAATAAAGGGATTCACGGTTCCTGGAATGCCGGGCGCATGTTCACTTATCCCCAGCAGCTGTAAATGTTGTTCGCTGGCTGCTTTTGCCATTTCCCGAATCGTGCCATAAGCATGACCGCTGACTAATGTATGAGTATGAATATCTAATAAGAAATCTTTTTTCACAGTACTCTCTCTCGTTTAGCTGTTTATCCTGGATTGCGTTTCTGTTCAATACAAAAGTAAGAATCATATTTCGTTCCATCATGTCCGATTAACTTTTCGTCTGTATACTTAAAACCCAACTGCTCTAACGCGCGTATTCGCTCTGCTGCTGCGGCTATGGCTTTTGCAGCAATTTTATCGCAATGAAAGAGTGTATACGCGGGTTCTATGATCATTTTCAATATTTTTGTAATTTCGCCTGCTCTTTCGTAATCGCTCCGGATATCCAATCTGAGCAGTCGCAGTCCGTAAAAAAGTCCGCAGCGTCTCTGTGAAAAGTTCTATGGTTCCTATTGCCTCATTGGTTTCTTTTTTTTTTTTTTGATACAATCGTCCATCGGACAAAACCTGCCCGATTGTACTCAAGAGCCAATATGCAATCGCCTGCTCCATTCTGCTTTCCGTTGTATAATAAAAGTCGTCACCGCCAGCAATTATCACTGTTAAAAATGATACGGCAGCTTTGTCCAGAATAAACCTTTAACAAATCGGATTTATCCTCCTGACTGGTCATTTCTCAAAATATAACTGTCATTCTCAAATACAGGGCAATTTTCATAGACATCGGTCATGACGCGCCTCCTCAAATTTTCATTATTTTTACTTATTCTATCACATTTTAGAGTGCGCGGATATGTCTGTAAAGTTTTTTCCTTTAACGGAACATTTTCCGGAAAGTAAAACAGGACATTTCATCATCTGAAATGTCCTGCAAACCGTTCCATCACGAGTGTTTCCAAATCCGCTAATGTTTCCACCGCGTTAATATCATTCCGCAGTTTTGCCGAATGAGGCAGTCCGGCCGTATACCAGGCCATGTGCTTGCGCACTCTCCGGATTCCCCAAGATACTCTCCTTTGTGTTCCACCGACATCTTCGCATGGCGCAGAACCATGTTCTGCAGCTCCTCCATGGAGGGGGGCGGAAGAAGTGCCCCCGTCTCCAGGTAATGGAGCGTTCTCGAGAAGATCCACGGTTGCCCTTGCTCCTCTCGCAATCATAATTTCCATCGCAGCCCGTCTCGTCCAGCAACGCCTTCTGCATCCTCGGGGGCAAAGACGTCTCTCCATTTCCAATGACCGGTATCTTCACGGCTTCTTTTTACTCTGCGAATAATATCCCAGTCCGCGTTCCGGAGTAATACTGCTCTCTCGTCCTGCCGTGAACTGCAACCCGCGGCCACGCCGCAGCTCTCAGCCATCCTGGCAAATTCCACCGCGTTCACATCATCACTGTCCGTAAACACCCTTGCGGAACTTCACTGTCACAGGCTTTTTTACAGCCTTCATTCCATGGCGCCAGAACCGCCTCCGCCAGCCTGGGATCTTCATCATCGCTGAGCCTTCGCC
>VOFH01001452.1_pt1 | contig 29728 bp, 58 predicted proteins | sample 5384091 | NCBI WGS metagenome assembly VOFH01 (sample SAMN12384727, study PRJNA508395) | human gut metagenome | isolation source: healthy gut G | host: Homo sapiens
TTTCAGCTGACTAATCTTTTGCTTCTATCATTAATACACTTCCCTCATGTATTGTAATATCTGCATATTCCTCTACAATCTCATTAGAAATTGCATATATATCCGTTTATAAAGTTTCCTTTTTCAAGCGGATAAGCAACCCCCTGCTCACTAATGACACTTTCTTTTAAAGGAATAAAAGATAAATAGGTATATTCTTTTTAATTTTATAAGTACCTTGATGCAATACGTATACGATTTTGATCATCCATAAGAATCAAAGGAAGATCTCGATGAATCAATAATGATAGATTTGCAATCTCATGATCCATTCTTCCCCCAAAACCACCATATACATAAATGGTTTTATATCCTTTTTCCAGCGCATAGGAAATTGCAGCTTCCGTATCTGTTTCATTTTTTTTTCTGGAAGTCTTACGACTTCACTTTCAGAAGATATCCATTCATATTCCTGCTTGCTGACACTGTCAAAATCTCCAATAGCCCCTACCATCTTTACATGATTTTGTACACATAATAAGGCGCCATGATCAACACCGATCATATCCATTGATTTTAAAGAATCTGGAATATGTTTTGCCATCCCCAAGATAAGTACTACTTCAGACATAACAAAGAATCAACAGCTTTCCCAATATCATTTTTGAAAACATAACTTCCTGCAACCAGTGTATCACAACCTGCTTCTACTGCTAAAACAGCGGTTTTATCATTGATGCCTCCATCGATTTCAAACGTACATCTAAATCACGTTCATCAATTTCTTTTACGTAAAACACGTACTTTTTCCAGCTGATCTTCCATGAAAGACTGCCCGCCAAAACCAGGTTCAACACTCATGACCAATACAACATCCATATATTCCAGATAAGGAAGCAAAGTTTCTACAGATGTTTTTTGGACGAAGAGAAACACCAGCCTTTACGCCTCTTTCACGTATATGTTTACAAAGTTTTTACAACTCCTTCCATATTTTCCAACGCTTCTACATGGAATGTTAAAACATCCGCACCTGCATCTATAAAAATGTCCGCATAGGTTTTGGATCACTTACCATGATATGCACATCCATCACCTTATCTACTGCTTTTTTACACCTTTTAAAATATCTGGTCCAAATGTTAGATTTGGCACAAAATGTCCATCCATCACATCAAAATGAAGCCATTCTGCTTTGCTTTCGTTCACTTCTTTTTAATTGTTCACTTGTTCTGGAAAAATCCAGAATAAGATAGATGGCGCAATAATACATTTTTCTTCATACTCTTTCTCTAATATTTTACCTTCGCATTCTTTATCATTTCTACGATTTCTACATAATGTTCATAGCGTTCTTTCTTAATACTTCCCTGCTCACAGGCATTTCGTATCGCACAATCTGGTTCTTTCACATGGATACAGTCATTAAAACGACATTCATGTAAATAGTCTTGAAAATCAGGAATTCTTTCTGCCAATGTTAAAGCATCCATATTTGTAAAATCCATGGAAGAAAATCACGGTGTATCTGCAACCCAGCCACCAGCAATTTCATGAAGCTCACAATGTCTTGTCGTATGCTTTCCTCTACCTAACGCTTTACTGATTTCCTGCGTCTGTAAATGAAAAACTTGGATCGATACGATTCAACAAAAGAGCTTTTCCTGCACCGCTTTGTCCAGTCAATACACTGATTTTACCTTTTAATGCCTGTATCAGTTCATCACATGCATATCCTTTTCCACTTACATAGACTTCATATCCACTTTCTTTATACTCTTTAATTTTCTGATGAATGATATCATCTTCTTCAATCAAATCCATCTTCGTAAAACAAAGAACAGGATGAATCTGTGCATAAACTACTTGAAAGATCAGACGATCTACCAGTACAGTAGAAAAATCAGGATTTTTACAAGACATTACAATGATTGCCTGATCTACATTTGCGATAGAGGGACGAACCAATTCATTTTTTCTAGGCAGAATTTTCTGAATACCAATCTGATTCTCAAATTCTTCAATCATAACCAAATCTCCTACAACAGGAGATTTGCTTTTTGCGAAGTTTTCCCATCGCAACACATAACAAACGATTTCCCATTTCATCCAGCACTTCATAACGACTGGAAACAATTTTAATGATTCTAGCCTTCTTCATAATAGTATAACGTAATAACGTTATCTCCTTCCTGTGTGTGTACCATGAGCCTTCTTGTGGATCAACCTTCACTACAACACCACTTTCAGCAGTTTCCCCTTCCGGCAGTGGCATTGCATGTAAAACAGGGCTAATTCCCTTCTCTTCCAGCATTGCCTTGACCTCTTCCACACGTTTTCCAACAAACCCTTCAATTTTAAAGATACGCTTTGTGTTACCACAAATTTTAATTCATATACTTTATCCGGATCTAATTTTTCTCCGACAGAAATACCACTTTGTTCTATAATATAGCCCGCTTTTTTGCTGTGTCGTCTGCTTATACTCAACAGATACATGCAAATAAGGAACTTTTTCTTCCAGCATCTGTTTTACTTCCTCAAAATTCTGATATGTATAATCTTCCAGCGTATAATACATTCCTTTTGAAACTTTCAACGTAATTCCATCTTTTGTCTGTACTCTTTTTTCACCTGATGGTTCCATTTCATATACGATACCTTTTTCTATATCATCTGTATACGCTTCTTCTATTTTAATATTGTTTTCTGAAAAACCAAGCTCTATCAATTCCTGTTTTGCTGCTTCTATCGTTTGATTTCTTACATCAGGAAGCTGAACAATTTTATTACTTCAAAAGCTGTAACAAACAAAAAAAGCTAATAAGAACGATAAGCAAAACCATAACGATTATACCCATTGGTTTTCTTTTTTTTTTTTGTTCCTTTTACACTCGCGTTTTCTTTTTTCCTTTGTTGACTTCTTTATTTACTTTCTTATTTCTTATATCAATAGTTGGATCATCATCAACCGGAAATGTCAATTTTTCGACATTTTTATTCGTCTCATCCATACAATGTTCCAAATCATATAACATTTCCTTTGCGCTTTGATAACGATTCATGCGATTTTTAACCGTTGCTTTTATAATAATATTTTCAACAGACTGATATACTGTAGGATTAAATTCACGAATACTTGGAATTTCTTCTCTTAAATGTTTCATTGCTATTTGTACAGGACTATCTCCTTTAAAAGGAACACTCCCTCTTAACAACTCATAAAATACAATTCCAAGTGCATAAATATCAACTTGATGATTGATTGTTTCACCCCGGTTGTTTCTGGCGCTAAATAGTGAGCACTTCCTAAAACTGCATCATCTCTTGTCAGCTGTACAACATCATGTGCTAAAGCAATTCCAAAATCGGTAATCTTCACAGTGCCATCATCTGTTACCAAAACATTTTGCGGCTTGATATCACGATGAATAATATTATGTTCATGTGCGTGCTGCACCGCACTTACCAGCTGTTTCATAATGGATACAGCTTCTTTTTTGACTTAATGCACCACGCTGAGAAATCATCTGCTTCAAAGTTCTTCCTCGAACATATTCCATGACGATATAATGTCTTCCTTCATATTCTCCAACATCATATACATCTACAACATTTGGATGATGCAATTTACTAACTGCACTGGCTTCTCTTTGAAAGCGAAGTAATGCAACTGGGTCTTTCCCCAACTCGCCGCGAAGAATTTTTACCGCAACTTCACGATTTAAAATCGTATCTAAAGCAAGATATACATCTGCCATGCCTCCTTCTCCTAAAGAAGACATCAGCATATAGCGATCAGAAATCATCTTCTTCATGCCGCATCCTCCTTCTCAATAAGAATGACACTGACATTATCAAAACCACCTGCATCTAAAGCAGCCTGAATAAGAAGATCCACTTTCTTTTCCAATGAAAAATCACTTTCTAAAATACGGCGAATCATCGTTTCACTTACATACCCATGCAAACCATCACTGCAAATCAAAAGACAGCGATAATCTTTATTAATTTTATTTACATCAATACGAATGTTATCCCAAACACCAACAGCATTTGTTAAAACATTGCGATTGGGATGGTTTCTAGCTTCCTCTTCACTGACTTCTCCTTTTTTCAACAAATCAGCCACATAGGAATGATCTTCTGTCAAGCAGATAAAATCATCCTCATAACAAACCATACGTACGCGAATCTCCCGCATTAAAAAATATAGGCAGCATCTTCACATTGAATAACCCCTACCATAGTTGTTCCCATCCCATGTAATTTTGGGTTTGAAGAAGCCTCTGTATATACCAAATCATTTGCTTCTTTGATCGTATTTAACAGCCACTGCTTGATTTCCACATCTGTTTTTTTCGAAATATCAAACGCTTTAAAACTATCCTGCATATGACGAACAGCCATCTTGCTGGCAACATCGCCGCCATTTCCTCCGCCAATACCATCACAAACAATTCCCATCAATGCATGCGCACCGTTTTCCACTACGGCAAAGCTATCCTGGTTATTTTTTCTGCGAAGCCCCGTATGCGTTTTTCAAAACCATGCACAAGCATTACCTTCCTTCCTCTTCTTTGCGTAAATGTTTGATACGCAGCTGTCCACAAGCCGCATCAATATCGGCGCCATGTTCTTTACGAATCGTACAGCGAATTCCCTGTTTCATCAAGGCATCATAAAATACCATCGCACTGGCATGATCCACTCCCTTTAAATCCATGTTCATCAACAGAATTATACGGAATTAGATTCACATAGGCATTTAATCCTTTTAATAATTTTGCCAATTGTTTTTACATGTTCAGGTTTATCGTTTACACCCTTCAATAAAATATATTCAAAAGTTAAACGACGATTGTTTTCAGAAGCATAATAACGAATTGCCTCCATTAGTTTTTTTCTAGTGGGTAGGCATGATTGACTGGCATCAACTGATCACGCAGTTCATTGTTTGGCGCATGCAAAGAAATCGCCAGATTGTATTGGGTATGTTCTTTTTGCGAACTCATAGATACGGTACAACACCACATGTTGAAATCGTAATATGACGAGCTCCGATCCCTAAACCACGATCATGATTTACCGTACTTAAAAAATTCATCACATTTTCATAGTTGTCAAAAAGGCTCTCCTGTTCCCATAACAACAATGTGGCTTAAACGATCTTGGTTTTATCCAAATCCTGCTGCACATACAATACCTGTGCTACCATTTCTCCACTTGTCAGATTTCTTTTTTCTTTGTTAAACCACTCGCACAAAAAAGCACAACCCATATTACATCCTACCTGTGATGTAACACAAATGCTTTTTCCATAGTCAAACTGCATCAATACACTTTTCAATCAAAGAACCATCTTCCAAGGCAAACAAATACTTGCAGGTTCCATCACTGGAAACCTGTTTATCTCTTAATTCAAAGAAGCAAGAGAATAGTTTTGTTTTAATATTTCACGAGTATCTTTCGATAAATCACTCATCTCATCTATAGTCGAAACACGTTTGCGATACAGCAGTATTTGATAACGATTTTAGAAGCAACGCTGTACGATATGTACAACAACATACAAACCTTACTATGAAAGAATGTGCTGCAAACTTAGGAGTAGGAAGAAGCACCTTATCCAGATGGATAAGCGAATCAAAAAAATCAGAAAACGGTTCTGTAGAAATGAGAGGAACGGGTAATTTCGAATCTGATGAAGCTAAGGAAATTGCACGCCTGAGACGTGAATTGCGTGATACGAAGGATGCCCTTGAAATCTTAAAAAAGGCAATAGGCATACTGGGAGATTAACCTCTGCTGTATATGAACAAGTGGAAGATGCCGCAGAAAAGCAAAGAGAATTTTCTGTTTCCGGTGTGCTTGAAAAATTAGGCATTTCAAAATCTGGATATTATGACTGGAAAAGACGAGATAAAAGCAAAACTGCAAAACGAAAGGAACGTGTTATAGAAAAGATAAAAGAAGTCCATAAAAAGTCATATATGAAAATTATGGTGCACCTAAAATCACTCGTGAATTAAGAAAACAGGGAGAAGTGATTTCAGAGCGTACAGTAGGAAAATATATGCGCGAAAACGGCATTAAAGCCCAATATATCAAGCATCGAACAAAAACGACGAGAGACTGTGATTATTCAACGACTCTGGCCAATATACTAAAAAGAGATTTTCAACCTGATGAACCAAATGCAGCATGGTGTACTGATATCACATATATATGGACGCAGGAAGAAGGTTTTGTCTATTTGACAAGTATCATGGATCTGTATTCGCGTAAGATCATAAGCTGGAAACTGAGCAGGACGATGGAAGTAAAAGATGTGTTAGAGTGTTTGGAAAAAGCAAAAGAAAGAAGAAATATGGAAAAACCAGTTGTCATCCACAGTGACAGAGGAGTGCAGTTCGTTTCAAAATGGTATCAGGAATTGACGGCAGGAATGAAGCGCAGCTATTCAGCAAAGGGAAATCCATGGGACAATGCATGCATAGAATCGTTTCATTCTCTAATTAAAAGAGAGTGGCTGAATAGAAAAAAAGATCATTGATTATCAAATGGCATACCAAATGGTATTTGAATATATCGAAACATTTTACAATACAGTTAGGATTCACAGTCATTGTGACTATGAATCTCTAAAGTACATCTGTCTTTTGATCGATCAGACCAATGGGCAGCCAATCGATATCTTGCCTAGTCGACGATATGAATATTTAGATAAATACTTCTCAAATATACCAAAATATGAAATAGATCAGGTCCATATCATGATTACGGATATGTACGAACCATACCGCAGGATCATTAAAAACATTTCAAAAATGCGATTCATGTGGTCGACCATTATCATGTTTCACAGGAACTGCACCGCAGAGTGGACAGGGTTCGCTTAAGGATCATGAACCCCCTGCGATGCATCAACACATCGAAACGCACCCGGGGAACAAGAAGAAAACTATTATCTGTTAAAACACAAGAATGGACTCCTGTTCAAGCACTTCACAAGATCTAAAGGCGCCGATGGAAAACCACTTTTCGATATTTTAAGACCAAAAGAATATAATAAGGTTCTAAAACGATATATGAACCCATACGATTATGCCAATGCGCTTGTATCTATTCATCCGGATATAAACACGGCCACGGGAATTAAAGGATGAACTTACGGATTTCTATGTCTCGAACACACTTGAAACGGCACCTGCTGCTTTGAAAAAGTCATTACCGATTTCAGAGAAAGCAATGTAGAAGAAATGGTCAAGTTTAGTTACACATTAGCCAACTGGCAAACCGAGATCATCAATTCTTTCTACATAGCCAAAACCGAATACAAGCTCTCGAGAAAGACAGGACAAATCACTGTCGGATATAAAAGGCTCAACAACGCACTGATGGAACGACTCAACGGAACCGTCAAGCTGATTACCAAGGCAGCCAACGGATATACCAATTGGGAACGATTCCGTAACCGATGCATGTTGGTCCTTGAAAAAGGCATAGAATTTGCGATCGACGAGAAAGACAAAAGCGTAAAGATGGTCGAAAAAGGAGCCCACCACCTAGGACAGGTGATGAGCCCTTTAGACCCTCTCAACGAAATAGGGTATATGCCGCCCCAAGTAATCTCGAAGATCAAATTCAGCTAACCCCAACTATTTTTGGAGCACCTATAAAAGTCTGTACAAATACTTATTTTCCACTTACGGCTATATTCGCAAACAAAATACTTGGAGTTCCAATTCCAGATAAATTCATCTTGCAATCATTTAAAGCAGGCAACACCTTCATCATCAAATGGTGCGCTATTATAACCATTTTCCATCAAAGGGTCATCAATGATCGTTATTTTATCATCAAATATTTTTTGTATCCTGTTTATCTTTTAATAAAGAGATACCTTTAAATGCATCTTCTCCATCAAACAAACCACTTAAAGCCGTAAACAAACTAGACATGGCTTCCTTTTCCATCAACACTGGATACATACCACTTTCAACGGTATCCGCATGAAGTTTGGATATAACTTTATCACATAAGTTTTGACAGAAGGCTTCTACATCCACATCTTCTAAAGAAGATAGTGTGCACCAGTCATACTCACTTTTCGCATCTTCTCCATCTTTTGCCAATACCTGCATGCTTATAACACTGACACTGTCATGATCATCAAGTATCATACCTTTGGTATTACAGATACTTCTTGTAACATCAATTTCTGCATAGGAAGTTCCCATAACCTGTGAAATACGCGCATCCATAGAAAGAAGTGTTTTTCCATCTGTTTCAACAAATCGATTTTTTCGTATTTTCCATTGTTAAAAGCGTATTTTCTTTACGTTTTACTGTTGGATAAGAAGAAGCAGGCATCATAATTTCCACTTTATCTTCACTGGAAATCGTTTGCGCATTGCGCTTGATCATTTCCAGTACACTTTCCATTTCTTCATCTCTCACTTCTTCTAAAAAAACAGTTTCCCATTTTTCCATTATATACGCCACGCATTGCGATCCATCACAATCTGATATCGTATAAGAATCAACTTTTTGTTCATACACTTCAATTGATGTTGACGTATGTCTTTGTTCATAAATTTCAAATTCTTCTAATCCAGCTTTTTCGCTGCTTCCATCCAAGCCTGTTTATTCATTTGCACTTCCTCCTTCCTTTCCACCTACAATCATATCCTGCACACGTAAAGGAGGCTGTCCAACATCGGTAGGAATCGATCCACTGCTTGCCCCGCACATTCCTGTGCACGAAGAAGATCACTTCCTACCATATCAATTTTCATCAATACATCTGCACCATTTCCAATTAAAGTAGCACCTTTTACAGGCTTTGTAATTTTCCATCAACGATTAAATATCCTTCATTAACCGCAAAGTTAAAATCACCGGTACTAGGATCAACACTACCTCCACCCATACGTTTCGCATAAAGTCCATAAGATGTCTTTTTGATCATATCTTCCAAAGTATCTTTTTCGGGGGCAATAAACGTATTCGTCATACGAGAAGTAGTTTCATATTTATAAGACTCTCTGCGAGAACTAGAAGTAGATTCCATTCCCATACGTTTTCCATTTAACGTATCTACCAGATAGCTTTTAAAATTCCATTTTCGATAAGAACTCTTCTTTTCTGGAAATTTCCTTCATCATCAATATTGCTGGAACCCCGGGCATTTGGAATCGTTCCATCATCAATCGCTGTTACACAGTCACTGGCAATTTTTGATTTAGCTTGCCGCTAAACACAGACTGTCCTTTTGAAACTGCACTAGCTTCAAAGAATGCCCGCATGCCTCATGGAAAATAACACCGCCAAAACCATTGTCCATGATAACCGGCATCGTTCCACTTGGACAATCATCTGCATAAAGCATTGCCATGGCAATACGTGCTGCTTCTTTTCCTGTTTCTTCTGGAATCGCTTCCTCATAAAACTCCATTCCCTTGCTGGCATTTGGAGAGCATGTTCCAGTTTCTAATAAGTCTCCATCAGATGCAATCGCATTCACTGCCATTCTTGTATGAATACGTGTATCCTGAATATATTTTCCATCACTATTCGCAATTGCCACATGCTGTTCTTCATCAATTAAACTAGCCATTACTTTACTGATATGTTCATCATATGTTTTTGGCCGCATCATTGGCACGTTTCAACAATTCCACTTTTTTATCCATGGGATACTCTTTTGGATAAATTTTAACTGGATGCTGATTTTCATATACAACTTCTTTTAATGTTACCTGTTTTTTTTGTACAGGATTTCCTTCCACTGCCATAGATAGTTTTTTCGCAAATTCCACTAAATTTTCTTCTGTTAGAATCATTTGTATATGCATATACAGATTCAAATCCATGATAGATACGAAGTCCAATTCCACGAACTACACCGCTATTTACATTTTCTACGATTCCATTCAACATGGAAATACCATTTTATATTTCTTTTCTTCAAAGATTTCCGCAAAATCTCCACCAGTAGATAAAGCGATTTCCAAAACCTTTTCTAATATTTCTTTTTCAGCATACTTTTCACCTCTTACGCTAAGTATACTCTTCTTCATCCTTTAAAACAACAAAAAGAACACTTATAACATTATAATAATATTGAAAACCTCCATTTATTCATGATGTGTATTTGGTTTTCTTCATATACAAAAAGTTAGTTTTTCCAAAAAAATCTTATCGTGACTTTTCAACTAAGTTCATCAATTCTTCTACACCTGATATTTCCTCAAGTATCAAGGTTTCTCCCATATACAAAATACTTCTATTTTCATGAAATAAACTTAACTGTACATGGTTTTGTTTCATTTCAAATGTAGTTACATATTCAAAAGATTTTTTTATTGTTATGGATAATTCCATTTTCCTCGCATAACTGATGAAATAATTTCATTAAATGCAAACTATTTGGACTATCAATTTCATACTGCATCCCATATGTTTTTATATATTTTTCTTTCATGTGTGGAAACAATTTATCCAATTGCTCATAAAAATATTCTCTGTTTCCTTCTCGAAGTGTTAACCCCATACCAAAGCAAACAATTCCATACACCTTTGCTTCTATACAATACTGAAGAATCCCTTTTATATTTTCCTCTGTATCATTAATAAAAGGAAGAATTGGACAAAGCCATACAACAGTAGGTATTCCTTCTTCATGTAATCTTTTTAAAACTTCGACTCTTTCTTTTGTCGTACTAACATTTGGTTCAATTTTCTTACACAAATCCTCATCATACGTTGTCAATGTCATTTGCACAACACACTTTGTCTGTTCATTAATTGCCTTTAACAAATCTAAATCTTGTAAGATTCGATTCGACTTTGTAAGTAAGCTCATCCCATATCCATATTGATTTGCTAAAGACAAAGCTTTTCGAACATTTCTGATCTTTGTTTCAAGAGGAATATAAGGATCACTCATTGCCCCCATTCCTAACATACATTTTTACGCTTTCTTCTTAATGTGTTTTCTAATAATACAATGGCATTTTCTTTCACTTCTATATCTTCAAAATCATGTTCCATATGATAACATTTACTTCTGGCATCGCAATAAATACAGCCATGAGAACAACCACGATACAGATTCATTCCATTTGATGAAGATAAAATCCCTTAACTTTTACATAATGCATATGTATATATCCTCTACAATAAAAAATTTCTTTTTTAAAAACTGCATTTAAAAGATGATGTGTCTCAAATTCACCTTTATAAAAAACTGCCCAATTATTAAAAACACAAGGAAGATTTTTCGCTTTTTTCTAATGTATCCACCACAATTAGATGAAGTGGGATATTATGCTCATTACAATACTCCTTTACTTGTACAATACTATTTAAAATATACGGACATTGAAAATCATAATAAATGGTTAATTCATTTTCTTTGATACGCAGTTGTTTTGCACATTCTGTAAAATAAGGCTTGTTTTCCATCAAAAGACAAAGCCAGCAATTCATATTCTTGTTTCACTGTATCAACAACTTCAAAGCCATAGTTTAGAAAAAATTTCTTATCTGATAAAAATGGTTTTTTTTTTTTTTGAACTAAGAACACAAACACCTGATTTTTCCCCTTTTCTTTCGCATCCCAGATACAATATTTAAGAAGTTCGTTTGCATAACCTTTTCCCTTAAAAGAACCAGCTACCCAAAGGCAATAAATATACATATAATTATTCCCCTGAATAGGAACCCAAGCTGTTTCTAGTGGTGCATATTCAATAAATACTTTTCCCTGCACATCAATTTTCGAAAGACATGACCTTCAGTGAATCTTTCCTTTAACCATTTCTTTTTTTCTAATACACCCGCCTGATGTTTTTATCAGAAATAGCACAACATACATGTTCCCTGTCAATCGTGTCCATTGTTAGATTCATAAATTTTTCTGTCATAAACACTTCCCTCCTTATCCTGTTTTCATTATACCAGAGCAACCTTGACACCCTATGTCATGGTTTATGATATTCCCCTATTTTCTTTGCTTCTTTCCATACAGCATTTTTTAAATATTCTGGTTCCAAAATTTGAACATTTGAACCAAATGAAAGAAGATAACCAAGCAGCCAATCATCAACAGGCAACTTTGTAGAAACGATAAAATCATCATTTTCATCTTTCCTTATTTCTTCTACATCAAATTCATCATAAACGCGATAAGCCATCATTTGCGGAAAACGTAAAACAATCTGCTGAAGTTGTATTTGCTGCTCTTTTTCATTATTTTCTGATGGAAATCGCAAAGGATGAAAGTGTCTGTTTACTTCATACAGATTTATGATACGTGTCAGTTTAAACATACGAAAATCTTTTTTAGATAAGCAATATGCTTTTACATACCAGCTTTTTGCTTTGTATGTTAATTTTATTGGACATATCACTCTATCCTTAATTTCTCCTCGTGTATTTGCATACGTAATACAAAGCATTGTATTCGTAAGTGATTCCTTTTTAATGTTTCAAATACATGGGAATCTAATGATTTACTTCCCAGCGTGAAAAATCAACTTCAAGCCAATGATCTTTTTGAACACGAAAGATAGAGGATAGTTTTGAAATAATATCATTTTCTCTATTTTCTGCAATTGCTACACTTTTTAATGCTGTCAAGATTTCGTCTTTTTTCTTCATCAGATAAAAACAAACGGTCTATGACATAATCTTCAGCAATTTGGATTCCTCCATTACGACCTGTAGTTACATAAATAGGTACTCCTGCACTGCTAATAACGTCAATATCTCTATATATAGTTCTCACAGATACCTCAAATCTCTCAGCTAACTCTGAGCAGTTGATTTCCCTTTTCAAGTAAATAATACATAATTTTAAACAATCTACTTTCCTTCATATAGAACTTTCGCTCTTTTCTTTCATCATACAAATAGGAACATCGCATGTCAAGGTGGTGTTCTTTCTTTAAAACAAATAAAGGATATATGAAAAAAAGCACCCACACTCTCTTGCGCAGATACTTTTCACCCTTTATTTTATCCTGTTTATTCTTATCTAATAAATTTAATATATTTATAATTCCTGTTGTTATGATTGCCATGACAGGAAATACGATCCACATAATCTTCCAATTATCATATTCTAGTCCCTGCCAAATAAAGAAGAAAGCTGTTAAAGGCATCGTAATCCCCCATAGAAAATCATATTTTGCTGTCTTTCCTTCTTCCGCCTCTTTTTTTTTTTCTTTTGTTCTTTTTCCTTATTTTTATTATGTTTATCAAAATAAACAAAACGCTGATAAGAACTATCTATTATACCAGCTGGTATGATAAGCAATAAAGGCAACCGCTACAAAAGCACAAACCAAACTCCATTTTTATCACTATATTGTGTATATAAAGCATCCATCAAAACTACCACACACAATCCTATGATGCATAAAAACACACCTAAAGTAATCATAAGAGTAAACTTCATTCGAAAGCGGCGATATTGTTCATGCAGCTGATCGATATCTGATTGTTTTACATAGATACGCTCATCCAAATGTTCACATAAGTGATGATCCATCAAACCAGATGCGATAAAGATTGCTACACTAATTGCCACTGCCAACAAAAAAGACTGCACCACCCATATCTGAATTTCTCATCAAAATAGGAAAGCTTAACGCTCCTACAATGAATGCCACACCAAAGGCAATGAAAAATGCGAACCGCTTTTTCCAGCGAAGCGTAGACTCTATCATTTCCATTGTATATACATAAGAGGCATTTCCTTCATTTTCACTTTCTGTATTCTGCACTACATTCTCATTGTTCAACAAATAATCCATAGATACATGAAATAACTTTCCTATTTGAATAAGCTTATCCATTTCCGGATATCCCTGTGCAGTTTCCACTTGCTCACTGCCTGTCGACTTACACCAAGTTCATATGCCAAAGCTTCCTGCGACATTCCTTTTTCTTTTTCTTAACTCCTGCAGTTTTTCATTAAATTCCATGTTGCCACCTCCTGCTTACAGATTAGCATTTTTACTGTATTTCACTACCAATTTATGTTTGCTTATTGTCAAATACAGGTTGCATCAACCCAAAATTGCTTACTTTATCTATATTTTATATCTTTTCATCATAAAATGAAGATAATACAGTCGCTAAAGCTTCTGGTGCATCAATATTCACTTCATGTCCCGCATGTTTTATAAAAACAAGATTTGCATTTAACAGTAATGTTTTAACTGTATAGATGCATTCTATTCCTTATCTTTTTTCTCCACATACAACAAGAGTAGGACAAGCAATCTTTTTTTAAACAGGTTGTAAAAGTCTAAATCCATCATAGATTTTGTAAGAGATATCATATCTTGTTTTGAGATTCCCTGTTTTTTGAAAAAGAATTTGGCAATATATGAAAGACAGTATTTTGAACCTTCAACAATTTCTTTTGGCATTTTATACTGTGCTCCAATCAATACCAAAGATGCTACCTTATCAGGATTTACAGTCGCATAATGTAGCGCAAGAATACCTCCTAATGATAATCCACATAAATGAAGCGGTTCTTGAAACTATTTCACAATAGGATACAAATGCAGAATATAAGGATTCATAATCAACATCCTTTTTTAAGAAAAGAACATAGAGATGGGCAATGCATATTTTTCTATCTCCGATATTTTCAAAAATTTTAACACATCATTCCAGCATGATGAATCCTGTCTAATCCATGTAAAAATATATACGGCATACTCTCACCTCTTGTCATTTAACAATCTGCTAATTTCATATACAGGAATTTATTCTTAAGTGAGAATAATTCTAATTCAGATAAATTTTAATGATTAAAATTATTCGTATATTTGAACATAGATTATGCTAATACATATATTGATACAAAAAGTCAATTACATTCCTTAAAGCAAAGAGAAAGCGTTTCTAACAACTACTTTCTTTTGTTACAATAAAGTTAGATAAAGCAGCTTACTTTGGGAGGTGAAGAACATATGAAAGCTAAGTTAGGTAAAGTTATGACATTGTTTCTGGTGACAGGTTTATTATTTGGGTGCAAAGCAAAATCACAAAACATAACAAAAGTAAATACAGAGGAAGTATCAGTATCCATTATGGAGCCTGCAAAACTTACTGAAAAAGAATCATTTTATCTTAATGCATCTGGTGATAATCTACTTGCCTATGATGCCAAATTCAAAAGGATATTCGATCCCTTACGTTCAACTTATATAAATACACAGATAAGCATTGGGAAAAAAGATAGATAAAGGAAATATTCCATTAGATAATACGGGTGATGCTTGGATTGTAGTAAGTGAACATTTATCTGATTTTAAAATCTGTGTAAAAAGAGGAAATAGTATGATTTCCCAGCAAAAGATCCACTGAAACCTTTTATGGGAAGAAGGATATACAGCTGATACAGATGTCGTTCAAAAATATACAATTGAAAAAAGATAAAGAATTTCCGGTTGTTGCCTATCGCAGATTTCATGTTGATGATGATTCAGGAAGGACAGCATATTTAAGCGATTTTCAAAACACAGAGAATATAAAAGCAGATAAAATGATGAATATTTTATGTTGACCTTTATATTCGAATAATATTATAAGGTTGTTTTATAACATAATTTAAGTACAAATTTATGATGACTTAATGTTCAGACTTATAAAACTGAATTTTGGTATTTTTAACTGTTTATCAATCAGTGGTAAAGTATATATAGATATTTTTTTCAAAATTTGAGGTAATTATTATGAAAAAGAGAGCTTTAATTTGTTATTTTACTGTATGTACATTCTTGTTAATAGGAACATCATGCGCTAATACATCAAAAAAGAACACTTGATACGCCTTATGTATGTGGAATGAATGAGACAGATAAACAAAAATGGATTGAAGAAAAAATTGATTATTTAGAAGAAAAGTACCAACAAAAATAATTTCTGTTGAAGAAGATGATGCGTTTATTACGTTTATTTTTAAAACCGACTATATGACACCAAAGCTTCAAGTAGAAAAAGGAAAGTTATTCAAAAGAATGTGAAAAAAGAGCTGATTGAAGTAACTAACTCATTCGAATAGAAAATCAAAAACATGAACTAATCAAAATACACAAAAAGAGGAGTGTTCGCTTCACACGCACTCCTTTTTCCTTTCGTATGGCTTGTTACAATATTTTTCTAATAGTAATGCAAACATAAAGATTTAATCAATAGGCGTTATCCAAGGTAAGACATATGTAAGGATGTCAAGAATTTTTTCCAAATTTTTCACCTGATGCTTTTTCTTTGGCCACATATGCAATTTGATCTCTACTAAACCCTTCTTTTTCTAAATTTTCTACTTCTTCTTCAGTTAAATTTTCTTTAATTAGTTTCTCTCGTTCTTCTTCCTCAAACAAAGGCTTATTATTATTTTGAGGTGTCTCTGTTTCTGATTTTTTTCATCTTTTCCTCCATTTCTCGCGCCTAAAATCATGCGGATATAAATAGTTCATCCAAAATTTCTACATACTTATTTGTATTACCTATAGAAAGGTGACACCTTGCAGAGTATTCAAAGAAAGTAAGACATTATCCTGAACGCTTATGAATAGTTTTTTATTAATTTTATCATATACGAAATTCCCAAAATTTATAGTATTATTTTATTCATCTTTCTATGATAAAATTAATTATATAGACCATCTTTAACGAAAGAAGTGGAATTTGAACTCTTAAATACGTATGGAAGGCTATCAATATTACTTAGTTTGCAAATCTATCACAATGATTTCCGGTCGATTATTGATACGCAGTGGAAGGATACTGTTTCCAAGTCCTCTGCTTACGATCATGGTAGTCTGATCATGCGTATATACACCACCATCATATTTTGGAAATAAGCCTTGATTTGGGGCTACGATACCTCCAAGAAAAGGAAGACGAACCTGTCCACCATGAGCATGACCACTTAACACCAAATCCGCCTGTGCAGCTGCATATTTTAAAAATAATTCCGGTCGATGAGATAACAAGATTGTATAATCTTCACTCTTTTTATCAGACATCAAATTTTCAAGAGCTGTTTCTTTTGTATCAGTAAAAAGATAATCCGATGTAAAAGCAGGATCTTGTAACCCCATCAATGTTATACTTTCTTTACCTTTTTTCAGTATGGTTTTTCATCTTCCAAAACAGTGATACCGAGCGCTTTCATTTTCTTCTTTAACGATTCATATTCAGAACTTGCAGCTTCATGATTTCCATTTTACATAATAACAAGGTGCAATCTTTTGTGCTTTTTTCAAAAAAATCCAACGCGATCGATACATTTGTTTTCTAGAATCAATCAAATCTCCGCTAATCGCAATCATGTCTGGGTTTTCTTTATTGATTATGCTTAGCAGTTTTTCATTATCATCTCCAAACTGCGCATTATGCAAATCAGATAAATGTACAATACGATACCCTTGAAAAGAAGTGGGTATCTTTTTATTGGCAATGTTTATATGATGCATCTGCAATGCACTGTTTCCCCACCAAAGCCAAACACCTGTAACGATAACCATAACTACAGCCAACACTATTATCCATGTTCTTTTTTCATATATTTCCTCCATTTTGGATATTATACATTATTCCTAAGGAAATTCTTTTAAGACTTTCTTAAACAAAAAGAAAAAAGAGGTTGCCCTCTTAACCTTTTCTTTGCATTTTTGCCATATAAAACCCATCGCTGTTGTATTCAAATGGGAAAATCGTTCTTTCTTCCAACAGTATAAAATCCTCATGTTCCTTTAAAAATTTCGCTACTTGCTTTTCATTTTCTTTTTTATTTAATGTACATGTTGAATAAACCAAAATACCACCTTGTTTTACCTTTGCAGATGCACATTGAAGAATGCTTTGCTGCAAAGGAAGCAAAATATCCATATCTTCGCTTTTCATATGATATTTAATATCGCTTTTTCTTGATAATACACCATATCCACTACATGGAACATCACATAAAACACGATCAAAATCTTCTTTCACTCCATCTAATACGGTCGCATCCATGCATTTTGCTTTTACAATCTTTACTCCTAGACGCTGCGCACTTTCTTCCATAAGTTTTACACGATGTTCATGAATATCTCCACAGATTAGTTCCCTTTGTTTTCCATTAACTGTGCAATATGCATAGATTTTGTACCTGGAGCTGCACATACATCTAAAATACTTTCCTTAGGTTTTGGATCTAGGACTTCTGCCACAAGCTGGCTTGCTTCATCTTGAATAGCCAGTTTTCCTTCCTTATACCGAGGTTGTAGAAGCAATGGATGTTCCTTTATAAACAACTGCATATTTCGCCAGTTTTCCTTCTTCAAACATAGGATCTTTTAAAACTTCTTCTTTCGTTGTTTTTAAGGTATTCACTCGTGCACTTTGCGGTTTGGTTTCCATATTGCTGAAGCATATATTTTTACAGATTTCTTCTCCATACTGTGCTTTCCACATTTGTACGATCCACTCTGGATGGGAAGTTTCAAGTGCCAGTTTCTCCACAAAATTACCACTAATTTCCTTTTCCCCTGCTTCATCACATTACGTAATATCGCATTTACCATATTTCCTACTTTTGCATGACTTTTTTCTTTGCCAGCTCTACTGCATCATTGATAATCGCATAAGATGGTATTTTTTCCATAAACAAAAGCTGATATACGCTCATATCCAGCAATAATGCAATTTTATCATCTGGTTTACGCTTAACAAAATCACTCCACTCATATCGACATAAGCGTGCATTTTGAAGTGTTCCATAAATGATCATTGTCGCAAGTGAGCGGTCTGCTTCCTCTACACTATCAAATGTTTACGTAAATATAAATTGCTGTATGTATTTTCTAAACAGATCGCATATAATGCTTCCCATGCAAATTCTCTAGCTTTCATAAATACCCTCTCTTTCGAAACCAGTAACGATATACTAAATACATCGTATATGTTATCATAAATCCAACTGCTGTATCACTTAAATAATGAGCTCCTGTATCATTCTTGATATCGGCATTGCCAATAACAATCCCCAAATAAGAAAGAATTTCCATTTTGGCACTTTCTCATAGGGATTTTTCCTTCCATTCAGAAAACATAAGATAGCAGAGAATGCGGTTGTATGTCCACTGGGAAAGAAACATTTCCGCTAAACAAACGAATCTGATACCATGGTACAAACTGTAAAGCATGTTCCAATTGCCGATAGCGAATTCTTCCCCAAACCATTTTTATAACTGTTGTAGAAGCATCGCACTTAACAAAACACACACATAAAACTGAAACCAGTGTATGCGACGTTTTATAAAATCATAGGAAAGCTGTTTTTGTTAGTATATGCAGTAAAAAAACCATAAGACAATAGCCAATACAGCAACACCACTCAAATAAATAGGTTATCATAAGATATCAATATTTTTAAATCCCATAAAGCATAGATGCATGTGATAAAACTAGCTATTTCCCATAATTTATTTCGATAAAAGCGTGCAAATATCGCAAAGGAAAAAGCTGCCATGACAATCAGCGGAAACAATGCGATTTTTAAAAAATATTCCGAAATAAGGCATCTTCTTATATAGAAAATCCGTAATTGTATAATCGTAAAATGTTCCAATCACTAATGCCAGGCATCAATTGCATATGGAAGCCATATCCACTTTTTATTACTCATAAACCACTCTCCTTGTTAATTCAGCATATAAGGGGATAAATCTATATCCAGCCTTGCTTTTTGTTTTGTTTGTAAATGTTTATCATATACATCTTTTACATAATGTATTAAAAGCTGTTCATCTTTTCCTTTTAATAAAATACGGCAGCGCTCTTCATCACGTATCTTATGCAATTGGGCAGGTCCCAGTAGTTTACAGTTTTCTTTTTTTGAAAGTATCCGCATCGCTGCTTCAACACTTTGTTGTACATCCTGATTATTTTTGGAAGAAAAAGACCATAGAAACAAGATAGCGATAAGGTGGATAGCCCGTTAGATGACGATACTGCATTTCCTGTTGAAAGAAAGATAAATAATCATGATGAGCAGCACATTGAATCGCATAATGATTGGGATCATATGCCTGTATGATAACTTCTCCTTTATATTCTCCTCTTCCACTTCTTCCACTTGCCTGTTCCAGCAAATCATACGTCATTTCTGCACTTCGATAATCACTTCGATTTAACAAGGCATCTCCATTAACAATACCTACCAGTGTAACTTTTTCTATATCAATCCTTTCGCAATCATCTGTGTCCCCTAACAAGATATCTGCATATCCTTCATCAAAACTTTTTAATAGATTTTCATGTGCATGTTTTCTTGTGGTTGTATCAGCATCCATACGTAAAATTCTAGCATCTGGAAATTTAATTTGGACAAATTCTTCTAATTTCTGTGTACCTAACCCTAAATATCTCCAGCTTGCTTCATGACAGTTTGGACAATGGGTTGGTACGTTCATAGAATAACCGCATGTATGACATTTTAACACTTTTTTCTTCTTTGTGATAAGACATAGCAACATCACAATGTGGACACATCTGTACATAGCCGCAGGAAATACAGCGAAGAATAGGAGTATATCCCTGCGATTCAATAAAAGAATGACTTGTTCTTTTTTTTTGTAAACGATCATAGATAGCATCTAATAAGGCATCGCAGTAAATAGCTTTCCCCTTTCGCAACTGATTTACGCATTTCTACAATACGAACAGATGGAAAATTTCCATTGATACGATGTGGCATCTGCAAAGAGCATACACCCCTTTATGTGCTCTGGCATACGATTCTAAAGATGGAGTAGCACTTGCCAGCAAGACTTTCGCATCATGATATTTTCCTCGATATATCGCAATATCCCGACAAATGATATCTAGGCGTAGAGTCCTGCTTATAACTTGTATCATGTTCTTCATCCATAACGATCAATCCAAGACGATCAAAAAGGCATAAAAAACAGCACTTCTTGTCCCTACAACGATTTGTACCTTATGTTCTTTCACAAGCTGATACTGCTCATATTTTTCCTGTGCATTTAATCCTGAATGATAGATTGCCACATGTGCTCCAAAACGCTGTTTTACCCTTTTCACCATCTGCGGTGTTAAAGAAATTTCCGGCACAAGGAGTAAAACCTGTTTCCCTTTTTTCAATTTCTTTTGCTTGCCAGACGCAAAAAAGACTTCTGTTTTTCCACTTCCTGTTACTCCATGCAGCAAAAATACACGATGATGCTTTTCCTGTTCCACCTGTGCAGTACTTTTTTTCTGATCTTCCTGTAAGATAAACTCTTCTTCTTTATTTTTTCTATATTTTCTAGAATAGCTTTCTTTTCTTTTCAAATACTTCTACAAGACCTAATGCGATAAGTTTTTTTACCTGGTGTTTTCCACTTTTCATAAAAAACAGAACGAAGCATTTCTTTTTCTTTCTGTAAATCTTCATAGGCGCTTTGCTGTTTAGCAGTTAATTTAGTATCATTCTGCTTACATATTCTTACCCATGCTTCCATACGAATTGACCCATGTGTAGAACTTGGCTTTAACTTTGATGGAAGCATACATTGAAAACAGCTAATTTTAGGGGCAATGTATCTTTGTGCCATCCAATTACCTAATTCATATAATTCCTCATTCAACAAAGGAAACTGATCAATTTGTGAGATGATAGGCTTTAGAGTGTAAGGAAAACGACGTACTTCCTCATCACTTATGTCCTCTACTTTTTCCACGAATCCAACGATAGTTTTAGAACCAAAAGGTACTTGTACACGCATACCGCGAGTTAATGTATATCCATCTGCACAATAAGTAAACGTATGGTCCAAATGATGAATTGGATGTTCCACAAATACATAAGCCAGTTTCAAACAATTACCCCTTTTTTCGTATGCATATTATACCATGTTTTTTTATTTTCAACGCCTATTCTAAAGGATTATAAAAAAATAACAAAAGATATATAAGATATGATACAATAAAGATAGATAAAAGGAGGAAGCTTTTATGTGGAATCGCAAACAATTAAAAAGCAATGCGAAAGCATTGATGAAACGCTCGTATTTAATGATGTTTCTTGCTAGTTTGATTATCATGGTTTTATCTGGAGATTTTTATACTACCTTTATTGAGACTAACTTTTCTGTTAATGTTCCCTATCAAGATATTACGATACAACTTCCTTATTATGTAGATTGGTTATCTCCTGAAAAGTTCACATGGATTGTAAATAACTTTTTAAAAATTACTTTTATCACTTCCATCATCTCCATCATTTACACAATTTTGTCGCAAATCCTTTACGTATCGGTAAAGCTCGATTCTTTATATTGAATAGAGAACAAGAACCAAGTTTAAAAGAATTGTTTTCTATATTTGATGGGCAGTATTTAAATATCGTAAAAATTGCTTTCATTACAGATGTCAAAATCATCTTATGGTCACTTCTGCTTATTATTCCGAATTGTAAAGTCTTATGAATACAGCATGATTCCTTATATTCTGGCAGAGAATCCATCCTTAAGTACCAAAGAAGTATTCCAAAGAACTTATGAATTAACATCAAATAGAAAAATGGACTTATTTATTTTAGATTTATCATTTTTGGATGGTTATTGCTGTGTGGATTAACGATGGGTATTGGCTTGGTATTCCTGCAACCATATATGGATGCCACCCAAGCCGAAGCGTATGCTTTTTTTGAAGAAAAAAGATAAAGATGGAAATGAAGAAAAATACCAGGAGAAACCATTCTGGATAAGATGTCACATATTCTGGAGCAGAATAAAGCAGATGTATGTTTTATCTTCAAAACCGATTTATACTTAAAGCACTTTTCATGAGTGCTTTTCTTTATTATTACACCATGATAAATATATAAAAAACTGTAAAACAAATTTTCCTGCTTAGGGTACATCTTTGTTTTACAGAATATATTTTGTTATGGATATCTGCTTACATAACATCGTATCCACAATCTTCAATTGCTTCCTGAATCTTTCTTGCATCAAGCAAGCTTTCATCATAAATAACTTCTACTTTTTTCTTCTTTGTGATCGGCATGACACTCGTTTGCACCAGATAAAGCTAAAACTGCTTTTGTAACACGAGATTCACATCCTCCACACATCATACCTTTTACATCATATACAATTGTTTTCATAATAGCACCTCCTGTAAAAATATTTTATCACAGACTTCTATTTTCGTATATTTATTTGCCAGCGTTACACGCTATAACCAGAGGTTTATCATGAAACTAAAATTACTATTCTTATGTTTGTTATTAAGCATTCAGCCTCTACAGGCCAAATCAAATGAAAGTTATCTTATTGTAAGCAAAGATATGCCTTTTAGTATTATAGCTGTCATAGACAATAAAGAACATGTTACTATGCATATCGTACCCGACCAGCTGATTCTGCCTTATAAGCAATCTACTATACAAGTAAAAGACACAAAAATTATGCAACAATTTAAAGAACTGCTGGAAACAACTTTTCATTTATCTGTAAATCATATCGTTCAATTAAATTTAAAAATATTTCTGAAGATATGAATGTCCCTTATACAAAAGAGAAGGTTTCCTCTTTTTTTCTTCCCTGTGTGATTATTTTAAACAGGTAAAAAGATCATGTTCGCATACAGGATGTACTGCATTATAGTGATTACTTAAAGAGTAATATGAAAATAAGCGATTATTATGATTTATATAAAGTTTTTAAAAAAGAAAATATAAAATTTGATTATAGCTATCTAAACTACATAATAGAAGATAACTTTTATCTTCCACTAGATTTAACATTTCATAAAAAGGATTAATATATTCCTTTGAATTTCCAAGGTAAAAAGAAAGTAAACATTAATTCTAAACTTTATTTACTAAGACCAGTCAATTGTAACAGTTTAGAAGAAATTATCTTTCTAAATAAGATAAAAAAGGCGTTTTTGAACTCTTGTTCATACGCCTTTTTTATAGTAACTGAAATTACAACATAATCATCTGCAATTTCAATTTATAATGTTGTTTCTTGAATATATAGACAATTTATTCAGGTTCTACTGCGATAAACAAATGATCTCTTTCATCAATGTTATAGTTTTTTCAAAGAAATCATACATTGTCCAGTTATAATAAAAGCGTTCAGCAGGAATGATTCCATATCCATCTTGATTATGATCGGTAGTATCATAAGAATCCGCAACAATGATCACATCGTCTTGCGTAGTTTCTGTTCCTAAATCATCATAGCCTATAATCGTCTGCCAATGACCTCCCCAGTCATTCCATGCCACCATGACAGGGGATACCTTTTTCTAAATATTGACGAATCATATCTAGATTTATTTTTCACTTGCCTCTTCTTCAGAATAATCGTAGGTTGAATGAATTTTCATTCCTCCAACACCCTCAAAAATATTAATCATTGATCGTAAACTAGTTGCTTCTGCTTCTAATTTATTTGTACGAAAATTCGCAAGTGATTCTTCTGTATAACTTCTAATTTATCATAATAATTCAAAACCATCAATGCACTGTCAACACCACAACTCCATTCAGATGACTGCTGCAATGGTTTGAAATTACTTAAAATAGTCAATGAATCTGTTGATTTCATATTATAAAAATCTGGGTGTGCATAATAAATAGAGTCTTCATGATCGCCATCTCTTTCAACACTATCTGCACCATCTTCTTTTTGATAAATCAATCGGATTATTAATTTTCATTTCATCACTCATATTAACTTTGGCAGAACCACAGCCAGTCAATACAGCTGTAGATAATAACATTAAAAATAATTTTTTCATTAACTTACCCTCTCACATATAGAACTCTTGTAACTGCTGATTATATTGATAGTATTCAATTTTTATCAGATTTATGTAGCTTTCTTTAGCATATTTTAATACTCTTATTGATTCTACAAGTATGTGCTCATAAACTGAGATTTTAACCCGCAATAAGACTGATTTTGTCATCAAATCAGCAATGACCTTCTAAAATACAAGCGCATTTCAAAGAATCAATTTTATCTATTTGCTGGAATTTCTCAATAATGTCTTCATTTCTTTCAACATCGTTAAGAATTACTTGCGATAACTTTTACTTTACTAAATAATTCAGAAATAGTTTTTTCTTGTTTTATCATCATATTTAAATACTTCATCATTTTTATTTCCAGTTCTTGGAATGTACGCATTGATACCTTCATAATCTCCACCTTCACCAGATAGTTCTTCCATAACTTCTTTATTTGGGAGAAGTATATCCTACCTCGCTGGAATTATCCATTGCACCTTCATAGCTGGATACAAAGTTAATAAATTCATGAGCTAGTTCTGGATTTTTTGCATTCTTAGGGATTACCATCGCATCCTCACAAGTTTGTACCTGTTTCTGGCATATAGAATCCCATATTTTCATTTTCACTCATAACATAAGCTGCATCTCCAGAATAAATTAGTCCTAAAGCTTTTCTTCCCTGTGCCATGTTATCAATGATCTCATCTGTAACAATTTCAGGCTCCATCGTTTCTACACATTTTACAAGCCATTCATATGCCTCGTTCAATTCTTTATCATTCGATGTATTCATAGAGTATCCAAGAGCTTTTAAAGCCATCATAAAGCTGTCACGTTCAGAATCATATAAGTAAATATCCCCTTTGTATTTTGTATCAAGGAAGATATTGAACCCTTCTTTTTCAAATCTTTGATATCCACTTTGGTTTTATCATAAACAATACCAACCGTTCCCCAGAAATATGGAACAGAATAATCATTGTTTGGATCATATGGCAAACCTTTAATACCATCTACAAGTAAGTCCATACAGTTTAATTTACTCTTATCAAGTTTTTTGGATTTTATCCTCGCACAATCAATCTTTTCAATCATATAATCACTTGGCACAAGAACATCATAGCTTTCACCGCTGTCGATTTTAATGTACATTTGTTCATTGGATTCAAAGTTGTCCATAACAACTTTCGCACCTGTTTGTTTTTCAAACATAGGAATGACTTCCTGCCCTGTATATTCTCCCCAGTTATACACATAAAGGGTTTGCCGGCATATTTTTATCCTCGTTACTAGAAGCGCATCCAGCCATCCCAAACAGCAGACTTACTGCCATAAAACATGTAAAAATTTCTTCATTGTAAAACCTCCCCGATGATTCATATTACTAAACTTTTAGTTTCATAAAACGAACAAGCATAATTATACATTTTATTTTTTTGCACAATACCTTTTTTTTGGTATCCAAAATAGCAAAATGAATAAAAAAAAGATGCTAAAAAAAAGAAACAGAAAGATCAGCGTTATCCTTATTATATATAGGACTATTTTTGAGTTTTAAAAATATGTGATTTTTGTCTTTTTGTTTAATTATACTAAACAAAAAATTTTATATTTTTTCAAAAAAATAAGAATTTTCTTTGCACTTTCAGATTTTTAGATTTAACTTATAAATAACATACTAGAAAATGATTCCAGCACTTAAATCAAGTACTATTTTTCGTAAAAGATTTATATAATTTAAGAAGCTTTATCGCTGTTCATCTCACATTAAAACCATATTCCTTTTACAACAATTAAACAAAATAAAACATATCTTTAATCAAAAATATCATAACGATATCACTTATGAACATGAAATTTATTTTATCAATACAATTGAATAATAGGATCATACCAATAAGAAGCTAATACAAAATAGTATTTTTCTAACTGAAATAATTCTGATTTTTAAAATACAATTCATATGGAAATTTTAAATATAATTTTTTTAAAAAAAGCTTTGCAATTTTCAGATATGTTATATAATATACGAGCACGAGGGGTCGTGGCGAAATAGGCAGACGCAACGGACTTAAAATCCGTTGGGAGTTAATCCCGTGCGGGTTCAAGTCCCGCCGTCCCCACCATTTTTTATGGTTCCGTAGCCAAGTGGTAAGGCAATAGACTGCAACTCTGTGATCATCGGTTCAAATCCGATCGGAACCTCCATTTTGATTAGTATGACACGAAACGAAAGTTTCGTGTTTTTTCCCATTCTTTACATTTCTTTCTTCTATTGTATGTGCGTATTGTGTGTGCTATAATGCAATTAGTTGAAAGCTCAACCAATTGAGGTGATAACATGGATAAAAATAATTATTTTTTAATCAACATTTCCCTCTTGCATCGATGCGGGCAAAAATTCTATGATAAACTTTTTGAGCGATACAAACATAAATGCTTCTCAGGTCCCCTTTCTAATTCTGATATATGAAAACGAGGGAATCAGCATGCAGGAACTTGCAGCACGTGGCTGTTTCGATAAAGGCACCATTACAAAAGCATTCAGAAATTAGAAGAAAACGGCTATGTGCAAAGTGTTCCAAGTTTTACAGATAAGCGGATTCGAAATTTATATACAAGTGAAAAAAAGCAAAGAACATCATACCTCAAATTTATATGATACGCAAACAGTGGTGGGAGCGTTTAACCGCAGGTTTAGACACCAGTCAACAAGAACAATTTTCTTTCTTATTAAATGAAATCAGCGAGAAAGCAAGAACTTATAACGAGGCAGATGAAAAGCAATCACTTCCTATCTTCGGAATTCAAAAAATTAACGCTTCTAGATTATCCTTCAAAGATGGCTTCTACTTTATTTTGCGGAGGCTGTAATATGCGATGTCCGTTCTGTCATAACAAAGGCCTTGTATTTTTAGATGAGACAATGCAGAAATTAGATAACGATGACATTCTTTCTTTTTAAGAAAAAAGAAAAAACATCTTAGAAGGAGTATGTATCAGTGGCGGTGAACCACTTCTTCATGATACTTTAGAGCCATTTTTACGTATTCTTAAATCCTTTGGATACTCCATCAAATTAGATACAAATGGAAGTTTTCCTGAACGTTTAAAAGATTTGATTGAAAAAGGTTTGGTTGATTATGTTGCCATGGATATAAAAACTGCATATCCCGTTATGAGGAAACGTGTGGTGTTAGTGATTTTGATGTTACACCAGTAAAAAGAAAGTGTTTCTTATCTTATGGAACATCGTATTCCTTATGAATTTCGCACAACACTTGTAAAGGAATTTCATGATGAAAAAGCCATTCGAGAAATTGGTAAATGGTTAAAAGGAGCAGACCACTATTATCTTCAAAACTTCAAAAAAATTCTTCCAGCGTCATTCAAAGCGGACTACATAGTTTTGAACCAGATGAACTATATGCATTTAAAAAAATTTTAGAGGAAACTATACAGCAAGTAGATATTAGAGGAATTGATTAGAGAGGAGCAATGTATATGTATCGGGTTATTAAAAGAGATGGAAAAATTGTAGATTTTAATATTTCAAAAATTACACAGGCAATCACCAAAGCTTTTACTTCTGTAGAAAAGCCATATCATCCAGATGTTATTGATATGCTGGCAATTCGTGTTACCAGTGATTTTGCGAACAAGATTCACGATAACAAGATTTCTGTGGAAGATATTCAGGATAGTGTGGAAAATGTTTTAATACAGGCTGATTATGCAGATGTTGCGAAATCGTATATTTTATATAGAAAACAAAGAGAAAAAAGTGCGTAATATGAAATCTACGATTTTAGATTACAAAGAACTTGTGAACAGCTATGTTAATGCGACCGATTGGCGTGTAAAAGAAAACTCTACGGTTACCTATTCTGTTGGCGGTCTTATCTTAAATAACAGCGGAGCTATTACGCAAACTACTGGTTATCTGAAATTTATGATACTGAAATTGCCAACGCCCACAAAAGCGGTGATATGCATATCCATGATTTAAGCATGTTAACAGGATATTGTGCAGGCTGGTCATTAAAACAGCTAATACAGGAAGGTTTAGGGGAGTAGAAGGCAAGATTACCTCAAAGCCGGCAAAACATTTAGCTACTTTTATGTAAGCAGATGGTTAATTTTTTAGGTATCATGCAGAATGAATGGGCCGGAGCGCAGGCATTTCTCATCCTTTGATACTTATCTTGCCCCTTTTATTAAAGTTGATCAATTAGATTATGAACAAGTTAAAAAATGTGTGGAGTCCTTTCATATATGGTGTAAATACACCAAGTCGCTGGGAGTACGCAGGCACCTTTTTCCAACATTACACTTGATTGGGTCGTACCTGCAGACTTAGCAAACCAGCCTTGTATTGTTGGCGGAAAAGAAATGGATTTCACATATAAAGATTGTAAAAAGGAAATGGATATGGTGAACAAGGCATTTATTGAAATCATGATTGAGGGAGATGCCAATGGAAGAGGATTCCAATATCAATTCCTACCTACTCTATCACTTCTGATTTTGACTGGTCAGAAACAGAAAACAATCGTCTTTATTTGAAATGACTGCAAAATATGGTACTCCTTATTTTCTAACTACATTAACAGCGATATGGAACCAAGCGATGTACGAAGCATGTGCTGTCGATTACGTTTTGGATTTAAAGAGTTACGAAAAAAATCTGGAGGATATTTTGGAAGTGGAGAAAGTACAGGTTCCATTGGGGTTGTTACAATCAATCTGCCACGTATCGCATATTTAGCAGAGAATAAACAAGACTTTTTATGTTCGATTGGATCGTTTAATGGATATTGCGGCACGTTCTTTAAAAATCAAAGCGAGATGTTGTAAAGCAAACTTCTTAAAGAAGGTTTATACCCTTATACAAAAAACGTTATTTAGGCACCT